>OGDS01000124.1_pt1 | contig 81948 bp, 67 predicted proteins | sample 1570351 | NCBI WGS metagenome assembly OGDS01 (sample SAMEA2581974, study PRJEB24529) | metagenome | biome: Human gut stool | place: China | collected 2011
GCAAACTGTAAAAACTCATTGGTCTTGAGCGCCTGCCCGAAAAGCCCCCTGATGATGGAAACCATCTCCTTGTAGTAGCCATTCTGAAAAGCCTTGTCGAGTGGAACATCGTACTCGTCTATGAGGATAACTACCTTCTGACCATAGTGCTTATACAATAGTTGTGAAAGCATTCGTATACTGTCCTCAATATTGTCATCCTGCCCATGAAGCATCTTTGTAAACAGTGTTCTGTCCTCATCAGTCAATGCATCACTTGTTTTCAAGTAATAGTGTCTACCTATTTCACGATCTATAATAGTACATAGCATTCTTTTTGCTGACGCAAACTCTAATCCCTCCACACCCTTGAATGAAAGAAATATGACAGGATACTTACCCATATAGTCATCACAAAGCTCTTTATTGCCTGAAATATATAAGCCATCAAACAAAGTCTTATCTGTGCCTATCTCAAAGAAGCTTTTTAGCATGCTCATATTGAGAGTCTTGCCAAAACGCCTAGGGCGTGTAAAAAGAGTCACCTTACCCCAGCCTTGTAAAAGCTGCTCAAGAAGCCTTGTCTTGTCAATATAATAGAAACCCAGTTTACGAATTTCCTCAAAATTTTCAATTCCAACAGGTAACTTCAAAGTACTTGCCATAAAAGCCTCCAAAAAATAATCCGCTATACTTAATACTAGTATAGCGGAATGCCATGCAAAATACAATATTTATGATTCCTTATCTTGTCCAAATTCAGCTCTCATTTTGTCCGGCATCTGCTCATTTCATTGCTACAATAAAAATTACATTTCCGTTACCAGATGCACCTTTTAAGATGATATGATGCCCATCCTGAATGTACTGACATGTAGCAACTCTAAGAATCTCACCTTTTGCACTTACTGCCATGTGATTTTCTGCACCTTTGGATTTGGATATTCTAACTGTTGTAATAATCTTGCAATTCTTTTATATGATCCAGTTCCTTCGGATAGCAGGCGTTGAGAAAAACATCCAGCGAAACCATCTTCGTGAATAATCCTCTCTTATTCCCAGCAAACTTATAATCAGCCACATAATAATTATCAATTCCAGATTTCACAATATCATGTTCGAGCATATGGAGACCACCATCAAAAGCATACTCATCAATCTGATAAAGTAATTCTAATTCACAATCTGGGTTTCCATCGAAGTCTCCTTCATCCGCATTCCACTCTAAACTACCTTGCGTACACTTCACCACACTATTATGCTGTACTCCAGCTTTTAAATCTCCGGCAACCCAAAATCCCTCGTTCTTCTTACTGCAGTTGTTATAATACTCTATTCCCATTCCGTGGTAGAACCCATCCTGTACATAGCCTTTATATATTTTTGTACTTTTGCATCCTGCTTTCAATCCATAGTTGTGATATGTATCGCAATCTATGTCAAACACGCCGTAAGCAATCAGTTCCTTGTAATCATAAATAGCGACATACTGATTATCAGGATTCACTTCTGGCCATTTGATTTTTGTTGCATTCCTTATATCTTCTACTTTAGAGAACATTTTTTTGAAGTCTTCATCTTCGTATACATTATAGGTTTCCGTAACATCAATTCTATCCTGATCTAATTCACCCTCAACCCGCTCAAATAGAATTCGATCCCATACATCTAAAATCTGGTGCACATTATCATCATATTCCTTTTCCGTCCCATATACTCCCAATGCATGCAACAAATCATATACTTCACGATCTAGTAACTGAAAAATATCACCACAGGCTTTATGTCGCCACTGAAACTCACTTCCCATAATTGGTTTAATCCAATCTCTAAATAAAAATTCTCGTTCTTCTTCTGCGGTATATGTTGAAACCCCATCTTCATCCGATATTTCCTTTTGCACGGTTTCGACAATTTGCCACAATATTTTTAACTGACGATTTGTCAATACCAATGCCATCGTCTCCTCGTAACGGTTCAAATACTCACGCACCCGATTTGCAACTCCCACTTCACGCTCACCCACATCTGTCATGAGCCATCGAATTGCCTCTACTACGACTGCCCCCATCAGTTTCTTTGCTATGTTTTTTTGCATCTTTTCGTTTTGCTCCGCATCGTTTTTACCCTTATTGTAGATATACAAAGCAATGAATATGGTCGCTGCCAACGTAAAAATGGATACTATAACTGCAATCAGCGATAATAATTCTCCTCTCTGTTTCCTTGCAGTGTGATAATACATATCAAGCGTTATCCCAAGCGCCACAGCAGTCATTACACCAATCACCCAATACCATTTATTCTTCCGCATCTATACCTCCTTGCAAAATTTTTCTCGTCTTCTTCGTCGATACTCCGCATCTTCTTTCTTATGATGAATGTTTATGATTCCTTATCTTGTCCATCACCTGACCTCTTGATTGTCCAGCCATAGACCATTATACTGTCGTCCTTATTAAGATGAAAGGCTCCGGAGCCCCTCCTGCAAGATTGGCTTCCGGAACCTTGGTAAACACTATGTATATTGTAACAGGTTTTACAAGAAAAGGACAACATATTTTTATCAGAGAGCAGTGAATTTCTTTGTCCCATATGTCAGAAATGCAGTCTTATCTTTCGTGAATACTGCAGCCACATTATAAGATACGAGAACGGAACACATGAATGGCTCAGAATTCCAAGGCATCAGTGAAAGATCAGTCGAATGTGTACCGATATATTAATCCGAGTAAAAACATACCTCATTTTTATGAGCTTCTTAACAGAGATAAGAGACATCTTTATTTCATGCAGTTTCATGTCGTAAAAATAAAAACTGCAGAAAATACATATGAGTATCTCCTCACAAATCTGCCTCACATCTTTGCTATCTCCTGTATCGCCATTATCATCAACTACAATCTCAGAAGAATTTTCTGACTGTTGCTCTGTTTCCGGCTTTTTCACTGTGATATTTCTGCTGATTATATAAGATGAATGTCTGCTAACCGGCTCCACAGCATAGACATCCTTATAGGTATCCGGTGTGTGAGTGTCAAAATCTGCACCATCTTCATTCTTTGCCTCATGGAATAAGATTTTCATTTTACTTTCATCTATCCATTCGATACCGGACAGATCTACTTCCACCTCAAATTCTTCTCCATAAGACAGCTCAATATCATTTGCAGTTACAATTTCATCTGAATCAAGCGAATCCTGAACATCTTTTAATTCCGGATACTGCTGTTCAAATGACGGAGGTTCCGGCTCAATCTCTGATGCTGAAACTGCAACCGGCAGAACAATAACCGATGCCAGCGTTGCCACTGCCATAACCCTTGATAAGAATCTCTTGAACTTCATTTTCATTTTGACTTAATCCTCTCTTTCTTCATTTATCATCGTTTTTCTTTTCAGCAGGTTTGTACCTGCACTATCCAATCATCGAAACCACCCCCTGACAACTTTATCTGTTACCTCCTTTTTTGATAATCTAATCCTATCAATTTTTTTCTCAAAAATTTGAACTCTTATGTTCGAATTGATTTTTTCACCGAACAAATTTGTTCGATTTCTTTCTGAAACACGAAAAAAGCAACCACTCTATATGACATAAGAATGATTGCTTAACTTTTTAAATATATTTTTTTCATTTTAGATAGCAGCAGCTTTTAATATCAGTTCTATCTGTTGCACAATAATTTCTTTCTTTTTAACATCTTCAATATCCATAACTGAATTCATAGCTGCTTTTAACCTCCTCTCCAAATCCTCATTTTTACCACATTTACTCTTTATATTGGTAATCGCCTTTTGTTGCATTTCAGTACGATACCCTTTATTCAAATTTTTGGCATACTCAATACATCGTTCCCCCATGTCTGTTGGAATAAAAAAGTCCGCTGTCACATGAGGCATCACCTCTAGCATTATCGCAATCTGAACCGATGTCAATTCCTTCGTTCCATTCCAAACCCTTCTAACTGTCATCGTGCTGACATCAAGCGCTGCTGCTAACTCAGTTTGATTCACTTTATTCTGTTTACACCAGCTTTTTATCTCGTTTCCAATAAAACTTAAAGTCCGCACTTCACAGTCAGATGCCATTTTGATCACCCCCTCTAACAGATTTTGGATATTTATCTCTTAAAAATAAAGAGAAATATAGCCGGGACAAAATGACTTGCATTTCTATCCCGGCTTTCAATATCTGTTATCCGTTTAGAAAAAGGTAGTGATTTTACCATCTACGGTTTTATCCCATACAGTGCTTCCAGAGCAAACTTTCTCTGTTTATCTTAAATATGTGACTATCTGCTACCAATGCCTTCCCCAGTCTTGGCAGAGAATTTTCCCCAACTACCGTCATCATTTCGTTGTTTGTTACTATAAAATTTTCAAGTATTTCTTTTCTTGAAACAGTTCCACTTACAACGTCGATAACAGCCTGGTCAAATATTATCAGACGCACCGTTTCCATCTTCTTCTTTTTTTCTTCATAATGTATTCTCACATTCTTCTATATGTTCTAAGCTATGTTAGCCTTAGAAATTGTATCTGTTTTACATATTTTTCACACAAATTTAATATGTTTCTCGTCAAAAAAACTTGACGCTACTTTCTTTGCATGATATACTAATTGACGTTGTATTTAACAAATTTGTCTACATCCATTGTAAAAATGGGGATATAGAAAATTAGAGTGAGGTCTTAAACCGAAAGTTGCTCAATAATAATGCATTAGTGTTCAAGAACGCAGTAATGTTATGTACAACATGATATGGTACTGATAAAGCCGACACCAATCCCGTTATTATTCTGAGTGCCAATCAGAATACGTTGACCAGTAGGGATGATGTCGATTTTGTCTGTATTAGCATTTTTAGGATCTACTCTCGTGCCAAGGGAGTAGGTCTTTTTATATTTATATTGTATCACTGTCCAATATTTTTGTCAATATCCACCAGTTTTTATTGTGTTTTCATTCTTGTTTTTGTGCATTATGCCGAATTATATTTCATGCATATTCTAATCTGTGCGTAATGTTATATGATAAAATTATATTGTTGCGCAATATTTTCCTTGTACACGGCATTATATTGCGCCTAAATTGAATTTACATGTAATATAATAACATGTTTCCCTTTCATTTTCAATGCAAACATGATACAATATTTTTAATGATTTTATACCCATTCATTTTATTGGGAGGTAATTGTTATCCAATGAAAAACCAAGAAATTATTCAAGATATTGTATCTTATATTTATGATGCAATGCGCAAAAAGGGATTGACATCTCGTGGACTTGCTAAAATATGTGAAGAACAAGGCGCATCTCTTTCCTCCAGGACGATTGACAATATGTTTAGAACACCATCTTCCACAACTATATCTACATTATTAAAAATATGTGATGGTCTGGAGCTTAATTTGAATGCAATTTTTCACTCTATTGAAATTGCGAAAACCAGTAATAACACCACTCAGCAACGTTTGATATATAATATTGACAATCCTGCTTACAATGGCTATACAGGAACTTACCATGTATTTTTTCTCCCTACATCTGCTTACCCTGAAGACCATTCTAACCAAACGCTAGTTCATGGCACATTAAAACTAGGAGATTTTTATTCCACTCGTGAATGTACTGCTATTTTGGATATTGATTCTGGCGACTTTAAAGCTGATGGAACCCCATTCTCAAAACATTATGAGGGAACTCTTGTCTATTCAACGAATAGTTTAATGTTTTGCCAACTTGTGTGTAACCAATATGGTGATATGTGGTTTCTTGTCTTCGATCATGGTAATTTAAATAATAAGGAACTCGCCTGTGTAATTGGCTGTGCAGCCACATCTTCATCTGGCCGCATCCGTCATCCAGCAATCCATCGTTTCTGTTTCTGCAATATGCAACAATATCCTACAATAGACGAAGATACTCAACTACTTATCCAAGGTTTGCTTAGAGTCCAAAATGATCGTATTTTTATTGAGAAAGAAACTCTATCTAAATTTCTGGAGCAGGAAGACCTTAATTCAACGTTTCGCATGAATGTAAAAAACTACTTAAATATTGCGAAAGAATATTATGCCATTCCAAAAAATGTTATAAGAACAGAGTTAGAGCTTTCTGAGTATTCTGACGATTTTGCTAAATTATGCGAAAAATCTGTTCTTGAAAAGACCTACCATGTAAAACATAGCGATGATCGTGAACTATCTTGTATTTTGAGGCATAACCTCACATCAGTTTCTAAACAAAAGAAGTAAAAACAAAAGGAGCCAGGAACATTCACTTTTCTGTGTAAATGTTTCTGACTCCTATTAGTCCTTCGCTTAATACCAATTTATTAAACTGTCACAATATTCTTTTTCACTTCATATACAATTAAAGTTCCGTCTTTCTTGCGTCTCACTTCCGCATTATTCACCCGATCTGTAATCGCACTGATTACATCCATCAAGTACAATGCCCTCTCTGTCTGTCCCACTAAATTTGTACTCTTTTGTTCGCAAATCTTTTTCAAATCTGATCTCATCTCCAGTCCTCCAAGCAATATAATATCACTCAAACGGATAAGGGAAAGAAAACCGCTGAATAATCCGGTCTCCATGTCCCCGCTGTCCTGGGATGGGAAACCACAAATCCGTTTTTAAGGAAACCACCATTCCGGTGGTGGAAACCTTTATCATAAATCCCTTAGAATGTAATCATGCACCAAAAGGTGTAAATACATTCAAAGGAGGTCATGACTATGACCAAGTACCGAGAGATTCTCAGACTTAGTGGTCTGGGACTCAGTCAGCAGAACATTGCCGACAGCTGCAATGTCTCCAAGAAAACGGTCAATCGCGTTTTAAAGCGAACTAATGAATTAGATATTTCCTGGCCACTTGATGAAAGCGACACCGATGCTGTGATCGCATAAAAGTTTTTCCCTTCTGCAAATCAAGTCACATCCAATAAAAGGCTGCCTGACTATGATTACATCCGCAAGGAGTTACTTCGTAACGGAGTAAGCAAAAAACTTCTATGGACAGAATACATGGAGGATTGCCGTGCCAACGGTGAAGAACCTCTCATGTATTCACAGTTTTGCTATCACATCCAACAGGATGAGCAGAAGCATCGTGCTACCATGCATATCAACCGTAAACCCGGTGAACAGGTTGAAGTTGACTGGGCAGGTGATCCTGCAACAGTCATTGATCCTGATACCGGTGAAATTATCAAAACATACATATTTGTCGGTGTAATGACTTACAGCCAGTATGCATACGTGGAAGCATTTCTGGACATGAAACAGTAATCATGGATCAATGCACATGTCCATATGTACGAATATTTCGGTGGTGTCGCCAGAATCCTCGTACCGGATAACTGCAAAACTGCAGTTGTTCACAATGGCGGATGGAAAGACCAGCAGATCAATGAGACCTATCAGGAACTGGCTGAGCATTATAGCACTGCTATTATTCCGGCGCGTGTCAGAACTCCCAAGGATAAGCCGAATGCTGAGGGAACGGTAGGAAATATTTCTACCTGGATAACAGCAGCACTCCGGAATGAACAGTTATTTTCTCTTGCCGAATTAAATCGTGCAATCAGAGAAAAACTGGAACAGTTCAATCGAAGGCTCTTTCAAAAGAAAGAGGGCAGCCACCGTCCAGTTCAATTATCACATATCTGTGGACGGAATGCTATACTCAGTTCCATATGAATACATCAAAAAGAAAGTTGATGTAAAGGTAACAGATACCACCATTGAAATTTTTTACAACCATAACCGCATTGCTTCCCACCGTCGTCTGAAAGGACGTCCTGGGCAGTACAGTACCATTACAGAGCATATGCCGGAAGACCACCAAAAGTATCTGGAGTGGAATGGCGACCGCTTCCGCAAATGGGCTGAGCGGATTGGCATAAATACGTACACTGTGGTCAATGCAATACTGACCTCCAAACGCGTGGAACAACAGACCTACCGAAGTTGTATGGGGCTTCTGAAGCTTGCTGAGAAATACTCAGATGCATTGCTTGAAGCAGCCTGTAAAAAAGCATTGTCCTATACATCTTCGCCCAGTTACAAGAGCATAAAGAACATCCTTGTAGCTGGTTCTGTGAAACCGGAATCAGAAACTACTGAATCCAAGACCACACATAAAGCACACGGCATCACAAGAGGTGCCGATTACTATCGGAGGTAAACACATATGACAAATCAGAGTACAATAGATAAATTAATTGAAATGCGCCTTACTACTATGGCAGATGCATTCCGCAACCAGCTGGATGATCCTAAATTTAAAGAGGTACCATTCGAGGATCGCTTCGGTATGCTGGTGGACATTGAATACAGCAATCGTAAAAAACAATCGTCAGAAACGACTGATCCGTAACGCTGGATTCGACCAGCCGGAAGCAAATATCATAGATATCAATTACACTTCCGGGCGCAAGCTTAACAAGAACCTTATTAACCGGCTTGCAACTTGCGAATATATATCTGAACACCGGAATCTCTTTATCACCGGTGCTACAGGCTGTGGTAAAACTTACATGGCCTGTGCCTTTGGCATGGAGGCTTGTAAGCAATATTTCAATACCAGGTATGTCCGCCTTCCTGATCTGCTTATTGATCTGAAGATGGCACGGACAGATGGCAGCTACAAAAAAGTTATGGCTAAGTATGCCAATCCCGTTGTCCTGATTCTGGATGAATGGCTTCTATTGAAACCAACAGATTCAGAACAGAGGGATATCTTCGAACTGCTCCACCGGAGACGCAAGAAATCTTCAACGATTTTCTGCTCCCAGTATTAATTCGATGAATGGTATGACCAACTCGGCGGTGATGCCAGTCCTCTTGCTGACGCAATCATTGACCGCATCGCTCATGACAGTTATCGTATCAATATCACAAGCATTGATGCCGAACATGACATCTCAATGCGTGAAGTCTATGGATTAGACAAAACATTACGCGAGTAAACTCGCATAAGCGGTTTCCTGCCTGCCGGACTTGCGGTGTTACTGCACAAGAATATTCACAGATCTCAAATAATGCCAGGCCGTACTTTCAAACGAAAAAAGAATAAAGCAAAGGGACGAACACACTTTATCAATCAAAAAGTTTCTTTTTGATTGAAATAAAAATTATACTAATTAATAGGACTTTCACGGAGTCCTTGTTAAAGTGCGTCATTTTCTGAATTACTTTATTTTTTAACTTCTATTTGATAACTTTATCTTGCATCAACTTAAGACTTTTTCTTAAGTTGACACTATTTCGACCACATTGAGGGTCAGCCCCCAATGTCTCCGTGGTACAGTTAGCAGTTCAGATGCTGTTCCGTGAATAATTCAGGATTATTCATCTTTATATCTTTCCAATTTTGCTATAAATTTATCTTTTGCATCCTCCGTATAATCCCGTATATTGCCACGAAAGAAATCTACTGCTTCATCGATTTGTCCTTCTTTTGCTAATAAAATTGCCTTAAAGCTAATTATATTATTATGATACTTATTTTTGTATTCCGGTTGTTCGAAAAAGTTTATAATCTGGCGCATCTCATCAAGCATATCAAATCGCTCACATATATCAAATTTTACAATTCTTGCATAATGAATGTTAGAATTCATCTCTATTGCTTGTCCTATTAGCGAAAGCGCTTCTTCCTCGTTTCCATCATAAAATGCTTCAACCTGAGCCCGACATCTTAGCGTCATTTCTTTTGCAACATCAGTATTTATCTTTTTCAATCCATCTATAAGTTGGTTTAGTATTTCTCGATTTTCTTTACTTTTTTCTGATTTTATCAAACAAGAAAAATACGCCTGAATATGGTATGGATTATCCATATAATTATAATAATTTTCTTTTGCTAATTCCTTGGCAGACTGAAACTCCTGCATACCAATGTATACCTGTACCTTTTCTCTCTTTGCTTTTGAAAAATTATTTCTTCTCTCCATACTTTTATCAAGCATCTCAAGAGCCTTATCAAACCTTCCAATCTGACGATAATAAAATCCATACAAAAAATAATAGGACCAGATATTTTCTGTACTTCATCTTTAAAACGATTATCCCTTAATTTCGCTAATGCCGAACACAACAAATATCGTATTTCAAAAGCTATTCGAGGATCGGTAAATTCCTCTTTTTCTAACGCCTTATATGCGAAGTTAATAACTTCCTTATTTTTTCTATTATTGTATAACTCCGTCATAGACTTTAAATACAAGGAAGGGATCAAATAACTTTCATCAATTGCTTTTCCTCGGAGCAATGACTCTTTCAAAGAGAATAAGTATTCTGGAACATCATATTCACTCATAGACATTCTATCTAAAAATTTATTAAGGTTCTTGTCCATGTTAGCTCTATGCTGATCTTTTATTTGATAATTATTTCTAGTCACGTAATCCTTTATCGTTTCATTAACTCTAATATACTCTTTAAGAACACCAACATATTCACAAATAGACTTTGAAATAAATTCATCAATATAATGTATATATTTAGGATCCCCTTCAACAATTTCATTTACAAATTTAAGACTTATATAATCAAATCCTGATAACAATGCCAAAAATGAAATTTTCTCCACATCGCCTTCCATATCCTTTAATAGTATGCTTGCTTTTTTATTATTATACTCTACAATTTCAAATGTGTTTTTTCTTAAATACTCGATTCCTTTTTCTTTTATCAGTTGTACAGCAAAAAAAACCTGCTCTGGATATCCTGACAGCAAACCAGAAATCAGCCGCATATCATTTATTTCTAATTCTATATTCTCAAATTTTAAATATCTAGAAAGCAAGCCATCTCTTTCTTTTTTATTTAATTCAGACACTTCATAGTGAGCTATTTTTTCTTTTGTACTGTAAGATATTTCCCCCGAAAAAGTCCTTAATCGATAACGTGAAATAATGCATACAGAAAATTTATCTTTTATCTTTTCACTCTCGATTGTTTTAGAAAACCATTCTGCAAATTCTCCATCTTGATTAATAATGCATCCGTTGTCATCGATAAATATAATATCAGACAATCTCTGGATAGTTGCCAATAAATCTGCTGCTAATAATATTTTTTCAGCAAGTGATTTTGTCATTAAACCTTTTATGTCTAAATCATCTTCAAATCCAAGATCATATATTTTTAATATAAAATCCTCGACACTCTCCGCATAATTTAATGAAATTTCTGGAAATGGATAAGTATTCTTTTTAATATTGCTCTTATAAATGCAGTGCTTTAATAGCGTTCTTCTTCCAACACTTTTGATACCAGAAGCAACCATACACACTGGTTTACTTTTTTCAAAATCATCCATTCTTTCTTCAAATAACCCTATTAGATCATTTCTTCCTACAAAAATCTCATTTCTTTCTTTTAATCGAGGATGCTTTTCAAATGATAACTCAATCATTCTTTGCTCGATTATTTGTTCTGCCTTCGTCGGTCGACTTACATATTGCAAATTATAATTTTCCCTTAACCAATCAGGTATTTTAGGATTATCATATGCTATTTTTTCACTAATTATGATTGGACAAATCTGATTCAATCTTTTTTTATTCCAAAGATCCTCTGCTTTGAAAATTTCTTCTTGCACCCATTCCGATTCAAGAGAAGTTTCTGAAATAAACAAAACAAATAAATCTGTTTCATTCAGTCCCTTTTCAATTTCTTCTATAGTTTTTCGAGCCTGTTGGAATGTAATCTCATCTAATATTACATTTTCTTCACCAATGTTATTTATCAATTTCTTTGCAACAATTCGAACATACGATTCTTTGTCCGCACTACTATGAGATAAAAAAACTTTCTGCATTTTAATTTGATGATAAAATCATCTTCTCCTTCCATATATTTAATGTCTATCATTTTCAAAATTAATGAAATCCTATTCTTTCGTATAGAAATCATCAATCACGTACGTAGTAACCACTGTAATAAACAGTTCGTACCTGATGACCAGCCTACCAAGATCATTTCCATCAATAAGCGCGATCGGAGTACCTTCTCTTGCAACAAGATAACCTCAGGTACATTATACCACTTCAATTTCTCCTCTTCCATCAAATTTTATATATTCTAAGTCTACTGAAAAATATTTTTCTAAATTCCACCGCTCCAATGAGCAGTGGAATTTTTCTCTGCACAGTTGACATTTACCTCTTCATATTTTCATGTTACGATTACCTCTCCATCAGACAGCAGTAGATGGAGGAAATATCATGAGTAAATTTATACCTGGTAATCAGAAACATCTTACACTTGAAGATCGTATCTTTATCCAAAACGAACTAAACAAAGGTACTACATTTAAAGATATTGCAAGATTCCTCTGCAAGGATCCAACGACTATCTCTAAAGAAGTTAAAGCAAGAAGAATCTCTGACTGGTATCATAAAGGCTCGTTCGTTAATAAGAAGAACTTCTGTGTTCATCGATATCATTGTCGAAAAACGAATGCTTGTGACAAAATTATTCTTTGTGGGGTTAAATGTTCTTCCTGTCCGACTTGTAACCAAACGTGTAAAGACTTCGAAAAAGAACGTTGCAATCGTTTGGATCGAGCACCTTATGTTTGTAATGGGTGTGATAAGAAAATCAATCACTGTACGATTGCCCATAAATACAACTACAACGCTAAAGTTGCTGATCGTATATATCGATGATAGACTTTTCATGGCTCGAAACGTTGATCTAGTACGAAAAGTAAAGCTCAAACCAAGGAAATGTCATAAGACACAAATCAAAGATTGCTCTGTATTTCAGGGGCGTACTTATCTTGATTTCCAAGAACTCGGGCTTACTTCATTCACCGAAATGGACACTGTACATTCCACTGGTGAATGCAAACGTACACTCCTCACATTCTTTTTAACTGAATCCAAACTTTTTCTTGTATTCATTATGAATTGGAAGACAAAATGAGCGGTAAGACTTGTGTTTGATCATCTTGAAAAACGTATGGGAACATATGATTTTCTGAAAGTATTCGAATATACACTCACGGATCGTGGCTCGGAATTCGGTGATCCAGCCTCTTTAGAGACTGGTATTCACGGAATGGTGGAAAAACACCTTATGAAGTCGGATTAAACGCTTTTGGCGAAGACATTATGAAAGCATTTCAGCTTAAGCCGATTGACCCTGACGAGGTCAATCTGACACCTAAGCTGATCCGCTATCATAAGTAACTATAAACATACACATTATCATAAAAACTGCTGTCGGACTGGAAGTAAAACTTTCACATTTTTCAAATGTGGTCGGTGGAATTTAGTCCAACACACTATTCTCCAGCGGCCCGCTTCGCGTGTCCGAAAAACAGATTTTTTATGAAATGTTGCCATCATTATAACAGAATATCACCCATTTTGCCTCATAAAACTTTAAAAATAAGCCCAAAAACAAAAGGGTGTGGAATTTAATCTTGCACTGGAATTTAAAATTTCAAGTTAGCTTACATGATTCTTTTGATTTATTACTAAACTTTGCTTTCATAAAGCCTCCCCTTCCTCAGCAATGGCTAATCATAAAATAGTAATAAAAATTTTACATTCCCGATGGTATGTGACATGAATAAATCTATATTTTGCCGATGTGCAATATCACAACAGGTTGTATAGATCTCGATTTTTACAACATTATTGTTAGAACCACAATTACCTATTTCATCCTTTTTAGAAATATTGTAAAAAATCAATGATTTGCAAGCCCCAAATACCATATTTCTTTGGTTTTAGTTGTACTTAAACGAGTTTAGTGAGACTCCGATAAGAAGTTGCCAGTATAAGTCGATTAAGTTAAATTCTACATAATAGGTAGTTCCCAATCCTCATTTTTCATCTCATTTAAGGTTCCTATATTAGTTATAATTGTATTATTAAATGAATCCTTTACCACGCATCTGTAATTTATTCCCAAATCCCCGCTTGCTATCTTGAAACTATATGTTGCTGTCTTCGCTGATGCCACACCGGAATTCCTCCAGCTTTTTCCTCCATCCTTACTGTACTGCCACTGGTAGCTTAATCCTGTTCCCTCTGCCGTTACGCTGGCACTGAACTGATCCCCTACTTTTCCTGCAAAATCCTTTGGCTGGACGGTTATTCTTAATCCGGTGCTGAGCTTTCTGCTTTCGCTTATCACACTTGATCCACTGGAATCCCTTACCACACATCTGTAATTTATTCCCAAATCCCCGCTTGCTATCTTGAAACTATATGTTGCTGTCTTCGCTGATGCCACACCGGAATTCCTCCAGCTTTTTCCTCCATCCTTACTGTACTGCCACTGGTAGCTTAATCCTGTTCCCTCTGCCGTTACGCTGGCACTGAACTGTTCTCCTACTTTTCCTATAAAATCCTTTGGCTGGAAGGTTATTACTATATTTTTTGCAAAAACTAGATTACTAGAATTATAGCCCAAAACTATAGCAAAAAATAATGTAAAAGTAACAATTTTCTTCAATAATTTTTTCATAATTGCATTTCTCCATAATATTTTAATACGTAAACTGCTCATAATTATTATTCAAATTATAATACAATAGTATGATAAATTTCGAAATATTGCAACTAAATAGATACCAATTACAAATATTCGCTTGTAATCAATATTACCATATCAGCTCAACAGTAATACAAAGCATTACGCAAGTAAAATCGTATAAACTGCTTCCTTTAGTTAGGACACGGAGCATTACATCACAAAAATCTTTAAATAGTAATCAAGTTAATTTTATTATAAAATGAGTTCATAATATCTGATATTTCCATAGTAACATTATTCTCAATTTCCAACGAGTTTTTATTTTCTTCAATTGCTCTTAAAAATGTAACCAGTTCATATCTAATTCCTTCTCCATCCAATTGATAAAAATATCTTTTATTATTCAAAGGATTTTCATATCTAAGTTCAAAATAATCAGTCTTCCACCAAGGCGAGGGAACATACACATATCCTCTAGTCCCAGAAATTAATAATTCACCTTCAGATTTTACACCAATCCCAACTTTTACATTTGCTACAGCCTCAGGGTACACAAATGAAATTTGTGAGAAATCGTCAAATTTAAATTTATCATTTAAAATATGTGACACAATTTTATAATCCCTATATTTTGTCCCTAATATTTGAAAAACTGGCAACAATGCTGTAGGTGCCCATGCTGTCATACTATTCCATATGTATTTTAAATCATTATTATCATTCGGATTAAAATTCTTTAAACTTGTACATGTAGCATCTATTGAAACGACTTTTCCTATCTTTCCGGTTTTTACTAATAAAAGCAGCCGTTCATAAGCTGTCGAATATGCAGTTCTTAACCCTTCAGTTAAAATAAGATTATTATCATTAGCAATCGTAAGCAATTCTTTACATTGATTTTTATTTAACGCAATTGGTGATTCACATAATACATGAACACCTTTTTTTAATGCTTGTTTTACCTGTTCATAATGTATATCCGGATGAGAGTGAATGTAAACTGCATCAACCTTCTCCAGTACATCATTATAGTTATCTGTAATATAATAATCATTATTTTCGCGGAGATCTAATTTGTCTTTTAGATCGGTACAAATTGCCGTAATCTTTAAACCATTAACAAATGCAGCTTCATTTATTACTTTATTAAGGTATTTTGAATTTCCTACTAACCCTAACGAAATGGATCTTTTTTCTTGACGTATCTCCGTAGAAGATATTCCTTTAGTTCGATCAAGATATACAACCTTACAATAATCTTCAAGGTAATCGAAATATCCTCTCCAATCCGATCCTACAGTGAAAACATCTATATTCAATCTTCGAATATCATCTATCTTTTGTCCTTCATATTCTTCTACTATTATTTCATCAGCAATTCCCAATTTTCTAACTGCCTCTATTCTCTCACTTAAAGATTGATGAACATTTATTTTTCCACGGTTCTTATCGAAATCATCCGCTGTAATACCCACAACTAAATAATCACCTAATTGTTTAGCTCTTTCTAATAATCTGATATGTCCAAAATGCAAGAAATCGAATGTTCCATATGTAATAACTTTTACCATATCCGAATTTTCCTTTTCTTATATTATTCCACGCTTTTCCATATCTTTAAACGCATTTATTAATGTAGTATTATCCTCCTTAGTCAAGTTACCTATATGACCTACTCTAAATATACTATCCTTGTACACTCCTCCATTTGGACAAATCCAAATATTATATTCATCCTTAAGACAAAGAAATATATCATAAGCAGATGCTGTAATTGGTTTTAATGGTGTAACAGCATTAGACAATCTTTTAGATACAATTTCAAATGGTAAATCTTTAATTTTATTTCTGAAATCCAACGCTTGCTCCGCTATTTTCTCATTTTCCTTTTCAACACCGCCATCTCTGTCTATCTGGTTTAAACGCAAATTTATCTGTCTCAATATTCCTACAGCTGGTGTAAATGGAGTTTGTCCTCTCTCAGCATTTTTTAAAGCATCTTTTAAATTAAAATACATACTTCTTACATTGTTATCATTTACTCTTTTTATAGCTTTTGAAGATAAAACAATAATAGAAACCCCTGGTGGACAGGCCAATGCTTTCTGTGAACCTGTCAGCATAACATCAACTCCCAATTTTTCCATATCAAAAGGGTCAGCTAAAAATGAACTAATAGAATCTACAATCAAAAAGAGGTCATTCTTCTTACAAAACTCACTAATTAGCTTTATATCATATAACATTCCAATAGATGTCTCATGTAAATTAACAATAAAAGTTGTGTAATTTTTACCATCATAAGGTATAAGCTTCTCCGCCGTTAATGTTTCTCCCAATTCAAGTTTTATTTCAGAATATGGAATTTCATGTATACTACACAATTCTACAAACCGTTTTCCAAAACTACCTCCATTAACCACTAATGCTCTGTCAGATTTAGAAAGCGTATTCATTATTGTTGCTTCCATTGAAGCTGTTCCAGAGCCTGTAATAAATATAACCTTAGAATCATTGGGTGCTTTTGCAAACTTTTTAATCAGTCCTTCACTTTCTAACATCATTTCTGAAAATTCAGATGTTCTAAAATATGGCACTTGCTGACTTCCCATTAAACAAATTTCGGTAGATGCTTGTACTGGTCCAACTGTAAAATTAAGCATTTTTTCCTCCTTATACAAAAAATTTTTCTTTACAATAATTATATGGTGTATCTGCAATAGACATTGAGTTATTAAGAATTTTAGTTGCAAAATACAAATCATGAATTGCTAATCCATAATAATAAACTAATATCCTCTCTTTATCATTTTCTCTTCCATTCTTTTTTCCAAGCAATACATCCGTAGTATTCTCAATTGATTTAAATTCATCAAAATACTTAAACCCTTTAATTTGTTCTATCTCATCTGTGAATACTTTGTCAAAAAAGAGATCACAATTTTGGAATCCCAAAGTCATAATTGGAATGACTGTACACCCTTCATCAAAACATTCATCAGAGCAAAAATTATCAACAGTTCTAGTCACAGCAGATATTACAACCTCTGAACCTTTTATTGTTTCTTCATACGTATCACATAAAACAAATTTAATGTTATCAAAACTCTTTAATCTATCTATTAGCCTATTCTCTTGACCATTATGCTTATAAAGTTTCAACACTAATTTCCGTTCCTGTAATCTACTAACTAATAACGATATACATACAGTCATAATATTCCCCAAACCTATTAAACCAATAGTTGTAAACCCATCCTTACCATACATAAGTGCTGCGTGCGCTGCTGCTGAGCCAGTTCTCAATGTAGTTATATATTCACCATCAATTAAAGCTTTCAATACTCCAGTATCAGCTTCATAAAGCAACATATCACTCATCATGGTTGAACGAACTTCTTTGTCTTTCAACAAATGCCTTCCTATCATTTTAGTCATCGCAATATTTTCTTTTTCATACATACACGGCATAATAGCATAATAATCACCATTTTCCTGACTAATTCTTGATTTTGGTGGCATCACAAAATCATTTTTATGTCGTAATGCATATTCAATCCAATCTAAATACTCATCCGAATTTAACTGGCTACATATTTTTTTTACCGTATTAAAATCAATAATTTTCATTATATTTTCTCCATCACATACTTGTTTTAAATCAGCTTTTATTTTTATATGTAAGAATAAATTCTTTTATCAATATATTGGTCTTAAAATAGCACTCAATAATTATTAAAATAGTATATAAAAGAAAATATTTCACATATAACAGATATAAAATTATTTGCACTCATCCAATTTTCTTTTAATAATATAATCACATTTCCTTATCCCATTTGAAACCATTATTTATCTCCGTGTTACTTTTACTAATTTCATACGATTCAAAATCAAACAAAAAATCTTTTAACTCATTTTCAATATATTTTATTTCATCATCATGTCCTAAAATCTTTTTATATAACTGAGTTCCTTTTATTGAACGTTCTGGATTGAAATACTTTTGTTTTGAAGTATGATTTTCCTTTTTCAACCCTAAAAATTTTACTATTAGATCTAGTGTTTTATCATATTCAAATATCATTTGTTCTAAATTCACCCTTAAAACTCTCTCATTATCTTCATCATACTTAATACACTCCCTCTGCCTTCTATAATATTTAACAAAATTTTCCGGATTTTTTCTAGGCATGAACATACCATCCGGCCATTGATATGATGATGCAAGATATAAATCTCTTGGATCTCTATCAACAACTATTGCATATGGATCTTCAAAAAATGGAAAACTCTGTGTGGGATTATTCCCCTCAAACGGCTGATCCAAGACTATAGTTTTAGAGAAGTCTCCACCACCATTTTCTATAATATTGTGCATATATATCTTCGCATTATCATAAAAATGCTCTGGCATTATGGATACTCTTATTTTTCTCATTGGCCACCATTTATATTGTTTATTTGTTAATCTCTCATAATATTTAATAACAAACTTCTTATAAAACAATCTTATAAATGAGTTAAATTCATTACAATTTTCATAATCATAATTTTCCATTCCCACATAACTTGCTTGCGTTATAGATTGTACAAATTTATTGGTATCCTCTTTATACTTCTTGGGATTCATATATAATTTTTTAACAAATGGTACATTTGCAAATTTTGACGCATCTAAAAAACGCTTAATTGCTGCATCACTTGATATTTCACGACTATAGTTCTTAACTAGATGATATTCCAGATCCTGCAGTCCATCAACTTTGAATGCAAACATACTCTCTGCTCTATCCAAAACTTGAATATTTTCAAACTCTTTCAATAAATCTTTAACTGCACTTGATCCTGTACCACCAAAACCACAAGCTCCAACTATCATTTATTTTTTCCTCCTTACGATGAACCAAATATCGTTCATTTCATTTATATATAACTACTGTAATAAATTAAAATGCCATTGAATTTATAACAAATCCTATTATGTTATTATCACTTAAATTACTTATTAAATATAATGCAATAACATTCAATGATATATATGTATATATCTTCCTTGTCTTAATGGATATTCTGCTTCGTGAGAGCCACCATTCCGGTATCGGGTGAGCCAGTATTCCGACTGGCATTAATCCACTTTAATTTTGCTTAGGTGCTATCTATTAGAGTGGGCATATCTTGTCAAGCCCTTGCCGACACAGCGGTGCGATAGCAGGCTTTATAAGATGTGTTCAATCTCATACCCTAGCCATAGCAAAAACAATTGTATATGAAGTGGCCCACTTTGCACTGGACAGGTGGAACAATTAGAACCAGATTATTCATCTTAATTATATTCAATTCTTCATATTCCTTTCTTTTTTCCAAAAAACAACTTTAATGTTTGGTTCTTATAAAATATTAAACAAACAAATATAATAAATAGTGCATTAAAAATAAAGCCCCAATAATAATTTTGCACTTTAAAACTTATAATATAATATCCCAATATATTAACCATCATAAAAATCAGTTCTTTAAAATTTGTAATATTATATTCTCTACTAATGTAATAATCAGATATTAAATACCAAACAACCATTGTTATTACAGATGCAATAGAAAAACCAATTGGTTTATGCGTAACCATATAAGCTAAAACATTCAAAATTACTGAAATTGCTAAAACAATACTCGTTATTACAAAATATAAATTTTGCTTCTGTAATGCTTTATAGTGATTAATTATAATCATTGAGATAATAATATTAATCGTAATACTAGGAAATAGAACTCTAAATATATTTAATGCTGCAATATAATTTGGTAAAAAATAAATTACAATTAAACATAATGGATAATATGCTAGTTGAGAAATAAACGCAATAATCATAATAACAATCAATGTTTTTGCATATGAATTTTTTATTTCAGTCTTATTCATTCTCTTTAAAGAAGGATACAAAACTGTCGATATAGCAGATATAGCTATAACAATAATTTTTAACATACTATACGCAAACGAATAAATAGAATATATATTAATATCAAATAAAATTGAAACAAATTGACGATCAATTGTTAATATCAAATTAGCAATCATATCAGCCACCAATAACATACAACCAACTTTGAAAGCTTTAAATATATTTGCTCTCTCTTTCTTAAAGGAAACTGATTTTCCAAAAGAAATTGATTTATAAAAAATACAATATTGTACTGAAAGTATAAGATATACCCCAAAAAACAAGACAACATAGGCTCTATATAGAACTAAATTCACGTTCAAAATTTTTAATAGCCATAATAACAAAACAATTATTAAAGACATAAAACTTTTTAATGTATTTCTAAGGCTTAATGCATCAAATTCTCCTATTGCTATAGATATTTTTTCAAAGTAATTTGATATATTATTAACAATAAGAAACAATCCTAACATTAAAAAAATAAAAATATATTCTCCCTTCATAAAAGAAATCGAAATCATTATAAATGCAATAGCGAAAAATAATTGAATTATACACAATACTTTAAAATATAACCTAAACTTTTCCTTAGGTAGAGTACCAAAACTGTATCCTCCAAACAACAAATAAATCCCATTGGCTAAACCCAAATCACAGAATACAATATATGTCGTATACAAATTAAAAATTTTATAATAACCATATCCTGTAACTCCTAAAATATTTGGTAAAATAAATCCAGATATTACCCCTGATAAAACAATTAAAATGTTACTTATAAACATTTTAAAAACATTTCTTTCAAATTTTTTATCTATCATTTTCTCAATACTCCCGTCATATCATTAGCCTGATTATATAAATTTCTAAACCAGCAATTAACTGATAGAACTAAAAAAACTAATGGAACATATTGACTACCTTCCATAAATAGAACACATAGCACAAAAATACAATATCCCATATAACGTATTTTTCTTTCATTCCATAATCTTATAAAAGTATTAAAACATCTTTTTATCAACCATATAAATAAAGCAAATGAAAAAAGACCACCAGTAAACAAGATATCTAAATATAAATTATCTAAAACACTAATATATTGTAGATTAGATAATCTAATCCATTCTTTAACACTCAAATTACCAATTCCAATTAGTGGATGATTAAAGATGCATTGCCATGCAAATTGCCACATACTAAATCTTATGTTTAATGTTCTAACCTTACTTAGACCTCTAGTATTTATCTTTCCCAATGCATTCTGTATATAATACAAATCATCGAAATTAAAACAAATATATTGAAATCCTATAAAAATCATAATTATACCAATTATAAGTAATGATTTATTAATTTTTATAATATATTTATCCATAAATAACAATAAAACAAAAAGAATAACACAAACCAAAGCGCCTATCGGTTGCTCAAGAATCAATGTTAGCACCCCTAAGCAAACAATACATATGACTTTTTTTCTCCAATATGCATCAAAATAATTTAAAGCTAATCCACAGAAAATAAGTGGTATTAAAAAACCTCCTAATTCCTGTTTTTGTCCTAAAATCCAAATTTTCAATTCTGGATTTGTTACCCTATAAACAAGACCTTCTGGATATAATACAACAGTTAAAAAATTTAATACTAACAGAATAATTCCTGTGTTAACTATAGCACTAATTTTATTGTAAGTTGCATTTTTGTCGGCCAAAATAAAGGCTATTAACCCCATTCCTGGTAAAAAATGAGCTATTGGCTTACTAATATTTCCATGCGATATAATTGTAGAAAATAAAACAATTAAAAATAAAGAAGCAATAATCATCCAATCTTTTTTAATTTTTTTATTAAAAAGTACCATTTTAATTATATAACATATAGAAACTATCACTCTAAATGCATTAAATAATGTATCCAAAAATAAAATATCTTCTATAATAGCCGGTTTCAAAAGAATAACTATAATAATAGCGTAATATAAATATGTTTTTGATAAAAAAAATGAATTTTGTGTTTTTATTATGAATGAATTTCTTTTCATTTTACTCCTATATAATTTATATATAACTAATTTTATTATTCATTTAATATACTTATAAATTCGCGATAATAATTTATAGTTGAAAATTTATCATTGCATACATCGACATTTTCTTTTGAATGTCTGTATTGATTTAATATTTGATCTATGTACAATGTCATATATCTATTAATTGTATTTTTTTCCAACAATATCGCATCATCATTTGTGATATATTCAGGAATTCCACCTGACTTTGTTGTAATTAAATTAGCCCCACAACATATAGCCTCAACCATTGTCAATCCAGCAGGTTCATCCCACATTGAAGGTAAAACTGCAACATCTGATCCAGCATAAATAGTAGGTAATTCTTCTTGTTTAACATATCCGGTAAAATATACCTTACCATTTAAATCATTAGCTAATTCTAACAGCTCGTCTTCATAAGAATCTTTAGCTTTAACACCTTGTATAAAGCTTCCAACTATTAATACTATATAATCTTCTCTGTATAATTTTTTACATGCCTGTAAAAGTACATCAATTCCTTTTTCTTTACTTAATCTTCCTACATAAACGATAATTTTCTTGTTTACAGGCAAATGATATTTTTCCACTATTTGCTTTTTGCATTTATCATAATTCTTAATTTTAAATATCTCTGTATCTATACAATTGTAAAGAATTTTTATTTGCTCTTCTCTTACTGGACCAATTGCATTTTCTTTAGATTTAATTTGGCTGGCTACAAATTTACTTACACATAAAATCCCCTTACATTTTGCAAAGACATCTTTACATTTTGCATTTATCCTCGGTATATTATGAAAATGGTAATAGTAATCACCAGTATACCTAGATAATTTAATTATCCATGCAATAGGAATATTATTTTCCAAAATAACTTTATCATAAATATTCTTTCTCAAATGAATACTACATTTTAATATATACCAACACAAAGAAAATACTGTAGCATATGAAATAGATTTTTTATTTTTTCGTAACACTTGAATACCTTTAAACAAAATCCTATCAAATGCCTTGATAATCATCGGTCTTTTAATCCAAATAAACTCAATATTTGAATATTTTTTTGAAATATTAAAAGCATTTTTATCATAATAAGAAAATATTATTAACTTATTATCGTTATCTTTATTTCCTTCTTTAACCAAATGCTCAACTAATGTAGCAACCGCTCCTCCCTTTACAGCCGGTACCGGAAATGCACCATTTGAATCAGCTATAAAAATTGCAATATTCATGGAACATTACCTCCTATACAATAGTGCTTCTTTTTGTATTTTTTTTACTCTACTATTGTTATAAATAATACTTACAAGCTTAATTACAATGTTTTTAGGCATACATTGAACAATACCATCAATTATCTTCTTTTTATAATTTCTTTTATCTTCCTCCATCGGATCGTCCCAAGGAGTTAATTCCGCATATATTTTATATTCTTCCTGCATAGGATGAGTTGTTTTCTTATACCAAGGTCTATTTACAATCCAAAATGAACTTGTCATATGCACCAAGATTGGATTATTTATGGCTTCTTCAATTTCATTCTTTTTATAAAATCTCTTAACATTACGTAATTTCATAAGATCTTCATAAGACATTGTCTGCATCATCGAATATGTGTTATATTTAGGATGAAGAATTTTAATCTTACCTTGCATAACTGCATTAAACACAGTCTGCTCCATAAAAAAAACATATCCATTGTTATCATGTACATATTTCCTAACCTTATCTCCCATGCAATCCTTGCGCCATTTATCCAGATTAAAAAGTATTACTCCGCTATTACAGTACCTCGCATTTTTTTCTAACCCTAATAACTCATAATATTTTTCTCCCAAGCAGTCAATGACCGCAGCTGCACTACTTTCTCCCATATCTAGATTCCATAGTTCTTTTAGAGATCCAGTATTAAGTACATCTCCGTCAAGATATAACACTTTTTCAACTTCCTCTGGCAATAATTTGTCCAAAAAAAGTCTACAATAAGAATCAAATATCCATTTTTCTTTTATTTTCTTTAAATGAAGATGCTCTGACTTGTTTATATCAGGCATAGGAATAAATATAATTTTTCTGTTATATTTATCTGCTAGTTGCTCCATTTTTTTCTTATTATCTTCTGTAAAATTTTTTTCAATTACATATACATTGATTTTGTCTATGTCTTTATTATTTTCAAAAATTGACACAATTGACGTACCTGTAACTTTTGCAAATGAATCACTTGCATGATATACAATATTCATATTATTTTTCCATTGCCTTAACTATTTTTTCTACACCATCTTTGAAAGACACTTTTGGTTTCCATCCTGTACTTTTCAACTTATGTATATCTGGTTGTATACTAACAATTCCTGCAGCAGTATATGGTACAGTTCCAAAATTGAGCTTACTATCACTTTTAAGAATATTCTTCATCTCTTGTACAAATTCTTTAAGTTGTCTGCAATCACCACTTCCAAAATTATAAGCCCCATCATCACATTCTTTATGGCACAAACCAATAATGCCCTCTATTGCATCATCAACAAATAAATAATCCCACATTTGCGTACATGGCGTCATATCGCAAGTCTCGTTAGCACGCATTTTTTTTATATTGCTCATTATCAGTGTATTCTCATAATCACCCGGACCATACAAACTGAAAAACCGCGGTTCTTTAAGTGATACATTATTTTCTTTACAATAATTATATGCATCTTTATAAAACAGAACTTTGTACTTACCATAAGCAGTGTTTGGCTTACACTCAGTTTTTTCTGAAATCATCTCATTGCTTATTCCATACTCAGCCTGACTTCCCGCTGTAACAATTCTTTTGCATCCAAAGTCTATCAAACTTTTGACTGCTTTCATGTTATTTTCGTAGTTTGTCTTTTGAAGCTCATCATCAAGCCTAGTCTTTCCTCTTGTTCCATTCCAGGTTAACAAGACAGCACAATCAACTGGTCCAACCAACGCACCAAGCTGATCATAATCTTCCAAATTCAGCTCAATTACTTTTGTATTCTGTATTGTTGCAATGAAATCCTTTTGTTTATTTCCTACACGTACTACAGCTATAACTTCCCATCCAAGCTCTGCTGCTTTTTTTACAAGAGGCAATCCAATAAAACAATTAGCTGCGGTTATACATATCTTCATAATTCATAATTCTCCATAACATGAGCAAACACTTTTTCTGCATTCATCTCATAATAATCTCTTAGGAAATCCTGATTTCCTATTTTTGATGTATATGTATCCTGCAATCCAGCACGATATAAAACAGCATGCTTTTCTTCTATTTCAGATAATGCCTCTGCAACAGCACCACCAAATCCACCTACAATATTATGTTCTTCCATTGTAATAACAAGCTTTGAATTTAATGCCAACTCTTTTATTTCATCGTTGCATAAAGGTTTCACTCTCAAGACAGAAAATACACCTGTACTTACTCCTTTATTTTCAAACATCTTTTGGAGCTTTTTCCCTTCGCCAAGTAAAGTTCCACATGTAATTATATTTATATCTTTTCCTACGGAAGTATATCGTTGTAATTTTGAAGGATTTATTATATCATTTTGTTTATGGAACACTGCTTCTTTTCCTCTAGCCATCCTAATAAATGCAGGTCCATCAAAACTAACTGCCTCCTTAAAGCATGCAACTGCATCAACTTCATCAGATGGAACGTATACTTTCATATTTGGTAATGCTCTCATCATAGCAATATCTTCTGTTGCATGATGTGTCATTCCCAAATCTCCATATGCGAAGCCACCGCCTACTGAAAGGATTTTTACATTAGCATTGTGATAACATATATTATTACGGATTTGTTCTATTCCTCTTAATGTAGGGAAATTACCGATAGAATATGTAAATACCATATAGCCCTCCATCCCTAATCCAGCTGCAACAGAACACATATTTTGTTCTGAAATTCCAACATTCAGATATCTGTCTGGAAAGGCATCTCTAAATTTTTCAATTACATTGTATCCAAGATCTGCCGTTACTAAAAATGCTCTTTTATCTTTAGAAGCCAAATTCATCAGCTCATCTATTACATGATTTCGCATATTTTTCTTCAACCTCCTTTAACGCATTTTCGTAATCCTCTCCTTGTGGGTCTCTATAGTGCCATAAAAGGTTATCTTCCATAAAAGAAACTCCTTTACCCTTTATAGTTCTAGCTATTATCACCTTTGGTTTTCCATTACTATCTACTTCAAACGCTTTTCTTAGCTGCTCATGATTATTTCCATCTTCTACATCAACAACAGTCCACCCAAAAGCTTTCCACTTATCTGCAAATGGTTCAGTATTAATTACTTCTTCAATTCTACCCATTGCCTGCTGATAATTTCTATCAATAATAACCGTAAAATTGTCAAGTTTTTCTTGAGCAGCAAGCAATGCCATTTCCCATACTGAACCCTCATCGCATTCTCCATCGCCTACAATGGCATATATTTTGTGTGCTTCTTTTTTTCTTTTTGCTGCTATAGCAAAGCCACATGCCATACAAACACCTTGTCCCAATGAACCTGTAGATACTTCAACTCCTGGCACTTCCTTATGTGAAATATGACAAGAAAACATTCCTCCATTATCACCATATGTCTTTAACAATTCTTCATCAAAAAATCCCATTTTTGCCAAAGCAACATATACAGCAGCGCCATTATGCCCCTTAGAAAGAACTATTCTATCTCTTTTAGGATCTTTTGGATTTTTAGGATTTATATGTGCTACTTCCGCATACAAAACAGCTATTGCGTCAGCACATGACAAGATACCTCCAAGATGAGAGGCATGTGCATGATTAACCATCTTTATTGCATTTTTTCGTATTTCATATGCCAATTCTTCACTGCGCACTATTTTTCACCTGCCTTTATAAACTCTTCTATCTCTCTGTCCATGCAGTCACGTATATCTTCTTTACTTATCCAACATTTGCTCCATTCAACAACTTTTTCTATTGCAATATCCAAATTCCAATGTGGTTTCCATCCAAATACAGTCTTTAATTTTGAGCAGTCTAATTTAAGAAAATTAGCTTCATGTGGGCCACCATCATATTTGTTTATCCATTTTATGCCTTCGCCCCATTTTTTAACAAAAACATCTACAAGTGCTCCAGTTTGAAAGCAATCCTGATCATCTGGTCCAACATTATAATATCCTGCATAATTCTCATCCTCATACTGTCTAGCCGCTATCATAAGATATGCATAAAGAGGCTCCAATACATGTTGATAAGGTCGTGTTGAGTACGGATTTCTAACAATAATATCCTCATGATTTACCGCCGCCCTAATACAATCAGGTATAATTCTATCGTTTGCAAAATCACCACCACCTATAACATTACCAGCCCTAGCCGTAGAAACTGCAATGCCTAAATCCTTAAAAAACGAATTAATGTACGAATGAGTCACTAGTTCTGAACAAGATTTAGAATTTGAATAAGGATCATATCCATCTAATTCTTCATTTTCTCTATATCCCCATTCCCATTCTTTATTTAGATAAACTTTATCTGTTGTAACATTAAGGAAAGATTTAACTGTTTTCGATTGTCTTACACATTCGCAAACATTCACGGTTCCCATCACATTAGTCTCATATGTATAAACTGGATTTTTATAGCTGTCTCTTACTATAGGCTGGGCAGCCAAATGCAAAACCATCTCTGGCTTTGCATCTTCAAATGTTTTCTTAAGTAAATCCAAATTTCTAATATCACCAACAACTGAATTAATATCTTTTTCAATATTAGCTATTTCAAAAAGAGCTGGCTTTGTAGGTGGATTCAAAGAATATCCTGTCACCTCTGCTCCAGCTTTAACAAGCATCTTACATAACCATGAACCTTTAAATCCTGTATGCCCAGTAACAAATACCTTTTTACCGCTATAAAAACTTAAATCAAACATTATTTTTCCCACACTTTCCAAGGTGCTTTCCCTGATTCCCATAATTCTTCAAGCATATCCTTTTCTCTTTTTGTATCCATACACTGCCAAAATCCATCATGATAGAATCCCTTTAATTGACCTTCTGATGCAAGTGTTCTCATTGGTTCCTGTTCGAATACAGTTTTATCATCAATCAAATATTCGAAAATTTCTGGATTGCATACCATATACCCTCCATTAATTACAGCACCATCTGTATCTTCTTTTTCACGAAAAGCAGTAATATTATCATCCGAATCAATATCTAAAACACCTTTCTGTTGTGCAATTGAAACCGATGTAAGCGTACAAATCTTTCCATGCTTCATATGAAAATCTAACAAATTAGAAATATTTACATTTGACACAGCATCACCATATGTCAAAAAGAACGACTCATTTTCAACATATTTCTGAATTTTTTTTACACGTCCACCTGTCATTGTATTTAATCCAGTATCTACTACCGTAACCTTCCAAGGTTCTGCATGTTGCTTATGCACAATTATTTCATTACCTTTGGTAAAATCAAATGTGATATCAGAGGTATGAAGAAAATAATCTGCAAACCATTCTTTGATAACATGCTGTTTATACCCTGCACATATTACAAATTCATTTACTCCATAATAAGAGTATTCCTTCATGATATGCCACAATATAGGCATACCACCTATTTCAATCATTGGCTTTGGTTTTAAATGAGATTCTTCTGATATTCGAGTTCCAAAACCACCTGCTAAAATAACTGCTTTCACTATTTCATTTCTCCATTTCATGATTAAAATTTATCACACTTATATTGCGCCCTCATTCTTCAACACTCCGAGAACTGTTTTTAATATAATACTTATATCCCCCTTCACACTCCACTCCCCAATATACTGAGTATCCAACCTCACAACCTCCTCAAAGTCCGTGATATTACTCCTGCCACTCACCTGCCACAGCCCGGTCAGTCCCGGCCTGAATGACATTCTTGCTCTGTGGTGTGGTTCATACTTTTCCCACTCATCGAGCGTTGGTGGTCGTGTTCCTACCAAGCTCATATCTCCCTTGAGGATGTTCCAAAACTGTGGCAGTTCATCTATTGATGTCTTCCTGATAAACTGTCCTATGCCGGTTTTCTTTGTTCCATCCGGCAGTATCTTGTTGCCTATGATTCTTGGGTCGAAGTCCATCTTGAACATCATCCCGTCGCTCACCTTGTTTTGCGCCATGAGCTCCTTCTTTCGCTCCTCGGCATCCATGTACATGCTTCTGAATTTGTACATCTTGAACTTTCTTCCGTTTCTGCCGATTCGCTCTTGTGCGAAGAAAATCGGTCCGGGTGATGCGATATATATTGCCGGTCCCACAAATATCGTCACTATCAAAGTGATGATGCATCCGACCAGCCCTCCGATTATGTCCATGCCTCTTTTTGCAAGAAGCTGTGTGGTGCTGGCATAGTTCATGCTGGCTGTGATGACTGTGTAGTCACCTATTTTTTCTATCTGATTAAAGCTGCCTGCCATGGCTTTGTTTTTAGTGATGCCTCTGTGAACAGCTATTCCCATCTCCAGGAATATGTCTGCCATTTCGTAGGGATATTCGCTCTCCGCACACGGTGGGATAAGTACCTCGTCCACCCATTCCTCACAGGCGTAGTCCACTATCCCGTCATGGTTTGCTACAATTGGTATTTCGCATATTGTTTTGCCCTTCAGGTCGGCATCTGTTGCCGCTGCTACAATCTGTGTGTATCCAAAGCCTTTTTCCTTTAGTCCATGGAGTGTCTCCTCAAGGAGCTTTTCCGGTGCTATGACAAAGAGTGATTTTTTCGATGGAGCAAAGCTTCTTTTTTTGATTATTTTCTTTAACATCACTCTGCCTATGTACGACACGAGAATATATATTGGTATCATGATGTAGTAAGACATACGCGAATATATCTCGCCCATCTGTGTGGTAAACAGGAAGAAGGTTGTTATTATTTCTACAAGCACCACATGCTTACATGTAGCTATAAGCTCATCGAGATAGCCACGCTTCAATACATTTTTGAAGGCATCAGATACTATTTCCACGAAGAAATCTATGAGTAGAAATGCTGCTGCCAATATCCTGTAGTCCTTATCTGTGTATGGATTGCCAAGTCCAAAGCGCCATAGGTATGAAACTATGAATGCTATCTGCATGCACAGGACATCTAAGAGCATAAAATCTATATGCTTGGTCCAGCCTCTTCCTTTCTTTCTGTACATTTTTTCTGTGTCTCCCTGTATTTTCTGATTACCCTATTTCCAGTTCATCCCTATACTGTCGAGCCTTGCTATGCGCTCTGTGTCGAGCACCATGCCGCTGGCGTTCGGGTTCTTTCTTTTGCATCTGATATTTGATATCCAGCGTCCCAGCTTCACTCCATCTGTGGAGTACGATACCGGCACGTCCAGATTGCCGTTTTTCTCGTAATATGTTTTAGCCAGCTCAAACTTTCTGTTCCACTGTATAGTGGTCTTGCTTTCTGACCTGTAGCCTATTCTCTGCAAGCGTTTTAGCTGCTCATCTGTCATTGAGTGACTATTGGTCTGATTGGATAGCCAGCGTCCAAGCGGTATGCCGTCTGCTGTGACGTACTTTGCAGGTACCTCGAGGTTTCCATGCTCCTTGTAGTAGGCTTTGGCTGCGCTGTAGTACTCTTCCCACTTCTGCTTGTTGTGATCCCATATCATGCCAAGTTCCTCAAGTGCTTTTCTCTGCTCATCGGTGAGTGCCTGCTCTATGCCATATTTTTTTACCCTAAAGCGCATGTTGTTGATCCATGAGCCGAGCCTAAAGCCTGTAGGCGATACGTATTTGGCTTTGATGTCCAGATTGCCGTAGGTATTGCGGTAGCTTTTCAGCTCTTCCAGTACCTCCTGCCAGCTTGAGTCCGTAACATCCCATATCATGCCTATGTCGTTTAGCTTTTGTATCTTTTCCCAGGTGAGGTTTCCGGATATATTGCCCGACTTCACTCGCCTCTGGGTGTTTATCCATGCTCCCAGTGTGAGTCCTGACTCAGTGACATAGCTCTTTGGTATCTTGAGATTTCCATTTTCCTCATACCACTGCTTTGCTGCATCATAGTATGTGTCCCACGCGCTTCCCAGATTTTCCTGCAGGCGCATGAATATTTCCCTGCAGTCCTTGGTCTCGTCAATAATGCGGAACCTGTCGTCAAAGTGCTCTCTTGGCGAGTGAGTGTCCGGATACAGTAAAAATGCTTCCTGCATTTCGTTTTTCAGACAGTCTATGCAGTATAGACTGTCGAAGTTGTTGACCAGGTCAAATATGACCGGCTGGGTTTTGCTTCCTGCTGACAGTGCTCTGCCTATCTGCTGCAGATAGATGATTGGTGATACCGTAGGGCGAAGCAGTATTACCCCGTCCACGTCGTCCACATGTATGCCCTCGTTCAGCATGTCTATGCAGTAGAGGAGCTTTAAGTGGCTTCCTGTGTCCTTTTTGAATTCGGCAAACGCTTTGCTGGTCGACGCTTCGTTGTAATATGCTGTGTATATGTGTGGCTTTTTGTCCACCTTGCTAAACCAGTCGCCTGCCTGCTCCTTCATCTCATCCATGTGCTCTCTGCCCGAGCAGAATACTATGTATTTGCCATCAGGCTTTGTCATCTGTCTGGCAAAGACCTCTGTGAGGCCGTCTGCCTGCTCGAGTGCACGCTTTAGCTGCTCTAGAAGCTTTTCGTTTTCCGATACAAGTCCCAGGTTTGATAAGCTCTCGATTCGTTTTTTCAGTTGTTCTAGCTCTTTCTTGTATGAATACATGGCTATGACATATTTAGGCTCCGGAAGTATTTCCCTCACGATTGCTTCTCCGAGTGTCATCTCTGAGGCTATGTTGCCCTCAAAGAGCTCCTCTGCCATATTGCGCTGGTTGTCCAGATAGCGTATGTTTGTCGCTGAGAGTCCCAGGCGCTTTGCCTTCGGATATGCTTCCAGAAGCTTCTTCACACTCTTGCCCCACTCTGCGGCTCCACAGCGGTGAAACTCATCGAGTATGATATAGTCGGGGCGCAGGGTGTCTATGCTGTCCTCATGCTTCATGAGCCTGCTGTACGACATGTATTCTATGTTTGAGAACTGTGTGTCTATGTTCTCAAGCTGTGTCTTGTAGATGTACTCACTTGGCGATAGCCATAAAAAGTGATTGTGCGGATGCTGCTCCACGAGCTTAAATGCTATCATCGACTTGCCTGTGCCGGTCGGATGGATGACGGCTGCCATCTGCTTTTCCTCCAGCATGGTTTCGACTGCTCTGTATGCATCTTCGTTGTGCTTGTAAAGATGTATGCTCATTTGCTGCCTCCGGGTGAAACACTACATTAAAAAGGAGGTTGGATTTCGCAGATTATTACAATCTGCGAACTTTACCTCTGTTAAAAACACTAGATATATAATAAAACTTTAGTCATTTTATGTCAACTATTGTATCTTTTTTTGTATCTTTTTACATTTTTAATGGAATATTGGGATGTATTTTATATATTTTTAATTTTTTGATGGTCAAAATTGTGGTCAGAAATAAAACTGAAGATATTATATGGAGTTAATATTCTTCTTCCTATAAATTATATATACATATATATTTTTTAAGGAGGAAACAGACATGTCAAGAAGAGGAACCAACATCAGAAAGAGAGCCGACGGACGCTGGGAGGGGCGCTACTACATAGTAGACACAGCCGGCAGTAAAAAGTGCAAATCGGTATACGGCCACAGCTATAAGGAAGTAACAGAAAGGCTGCTCACAGCAAAAGCTGCTTCACTTAATCAAACAGCAGCCCCAAAGCAGTCCGCTATCACCGTAAAAGCAGTCGCGGAGAAATGGCTTGAAAGTATAGCATCCAGCCGGAAGCTCTCCACCATTCAAAAGTATTCTACTATATACAACAAATATATCAAACCGTACTGGGGCGAAAGCGTCGTAGATGAGTTAAATCAGAATGAAATACTCAAGGAATTGCCTCAGACAGCCGGTGAGAGCGTTACAAAGAGCATACTTTGTATATTCAACTCAATCCTTGCATATGGAGCTGCCACATATGGCACTGGAGAAATTCATCTGTCGTACAGGACAAAACGTTCATCCGTCACATCCTCAAACAACATAAATACAATCAATACAACAGACCAGCAAAAGCTAACAGAGTATCTTCTTACCGAGCTTGATATCTATAAGCTCGGTATTTTATTGTGCCTTTTTATGGGGCTGCGTTTAGGAGAAATTTGTGCACTGAAATGGGAAGATATCGACATGATTAGCCGCACTCTGCATGTCAATCGCACAGTGCAGAGACTTCCGGTAGATACGGTACACACATCCGGTTCATCACAAAATAACCACACAGCCACGAGAAAGACTTCTTTATATATAGATTCACCAAAGACTTCAAATTCACTTCGTGAGATTCCTATCCCGGACTTTATATATGACAAGCTGTCAGATTATTATAACACTTCAATGAAAGGTGACTCTTATTTTCTAAAGAAAAATCAGCCTATGGATCCCCGCACTTATCAAAATAGATTTCATATCTATATAAGAGAAGCAGGTATCGGGAATACTCACTTTCATGCTCTGCGCCACACCTTTGCCACAAACTGTATCAGCAGCGGCGCCGACGCTAAGAGTGTAAGTGAGATTCTTGGACATTCCAATGTAAATATTACATTGAATCGCTATGTGCATCCAAATCTGGAGACCAAGCGCTCCGCAATCAATTCTATAGTTATCCCATAAATGGTCAGAAAAATGGTCATATTTATATAAAATGCTTATTTTATACATAAGGGAGGTTGGATTTCGCAGATTGTAATAATCTACGAATTTTTTATTACATTCTTTCTGATTAGGCAATAGCAAAAAAACGCCTCCATTGCACTGCAATAGAGGTGTTTTCTTGTATCTTTACTCTTCAATCATCGAAAGACGTTCCTTAGCAATCTTAATGTCTTCATCTGACGAATTAAGCATTTGTTTTGCTGCAGCTACAGTACCATCATTTTTGAAGAAGGTCACCAATGTAGAAATTCGCTCTTCTCTTCGTCCTTGTTCGATTCCTTGTTCGATTCCTTGTTCTTTTATTCCTTGACTGAGATTACACATAGATTTCAACAACTCCTTTCTGTCACCTTCCATTTTGATATCAAACTCATTCTCCAGCATATCGTTTTTTTCCTCAGCACTTAGTTCTGGCAGAAATAATTATATAATAATAGCTCCATCCAATGCAATAGCCCAAATGTCATGAAAAAAAGACCCAAAAAGAGAGCGGGCCGGCGAATGGGAAGTTCGCCGGCCCAGATTTACACTAGGAGCAAAGTTTATACTTTGCGGAGATAAAATATGTTTTTCGTGGCCTTTCATGTTGTCGCGGCCACGCTATAGTCTGATTTGCTTATACCGCTGCCAGCTTCTTTCCAATCTCCTCGCAGGCTGTCTTTGCATCATCGTCCGGTGCATCCTGGCAGATAACACCCTCGCCGCCTACTACTGTAGCTCCGGCTGCTGTCATTCGATCTACCCAGTCGCGCATCCACTCGCCATCGCCCCATCCGTATGAGCCGAACAGACCGATAGTCTTGCCTGCCACGCAGCCCTCAAGCTCTGTGACAAACGGCTCCATCTCGCCCTCCTCAAGTACCTCTGCACCCATTGCAGGGCATCCGAGTGCGAATGCTGTCTCTGATTTAAGCTCATCTATTGAAGCACTGCTTACGAATACGATTTCTGCTTCCTTTCCGGCATCTGCGATGCCCTTTGCAACTGCCTCTGCCATTGCTGCTGTATTGCCTGACTGTGACCAATAAACTACACTGATTTTGCTCATTTTAAATCCTCCTATACCGCAATCTGCTGCGGTTCTTCCTTATATATTTCCAGTATCAGCCTCATATCTATATCCTCGGCCAATAGCTGTATGACACTTTCCTTCGCCTTTTCAAAATCCTCAAACATCTTCTTTTTAAGCGGTACGTTGCGATATACCTTCCAGTATCCTGAATACAGGCAGCCGCATCCGTTATGCTCTATAAAGCCTCTCACATCCTCTATCGGATATCCAAGCAAAAGCCCCATCTCATGCGGAAACTGCTTGTGTTCGTCATTCAGATATGCTTCGTAGTGTTTTTTGAATCTGAGTAATATCTTACCGAATGAAAAATCCTCATATCCCGCTTTCTTTAGTATGTCCAAAGCCTCTGAATTATTCAGATATGCTTCTAAAAGGCTCCTGCGGAATAAGAGGAAGGCGGTTTTCTCATTCCTTGCTGCGAGCCTGAAATGTGATATCCCGGAAGCCCTCAGAATCACTCTCATGGCATTCTCATCAGTGCTGTCTATCATGAGCATATTTGAAATTCTCGCTCCTGTAATTAGTGGGGCACACTGGAGGGCAAGCTGCATTTCCACGCTCTTTAAATCCATTCTCATAGCAATCTGAAATACTTCCTGGCACATTTTGGCTCCTTTCGTGTTAGTTATCTCTAACCTGAGTTAAATATATCTTACTTACACCTATATGTCAAGTGTTTTTTGCCATTTTTACACTTTTTATTCTCAATTAATTGCAACAAAAAACACACTAAGAATCTTTAATTCTCAGTGTGCTTTCCTTATTGCCGTTCTTCTTTTTATACAATTTATTAATTCACTTATTATAACAATTGTACCTATTGATATATCACAGCCTCTCCCCCACTGCTTTGCAACGCTTTCTGCTAAAAGCAATGCCATAAAAGCCTCCACTAAAAAAATCCGCTATACTCATTCTAGTATAGCGGATTTTCTAAAAATTACAATTCCTATAAAACCAGGCTTATGATACCTGCACTCTATACATATTTTTGCGGTCTATCGCTCCAATCTCTTCAAGTGTATTGATCATCCGATACACCGTAGCAGTCCCGATAGAGTGATCTATCTTCGATGCCCGGTAATAAATCTCTTTGCAGCTTCCGCACTCGCCCTCGAGGATTACATCAAGCAAAATAAGTCTCTGCTTTGTAATCCTGCACCCGCTGTCCTTTAGCTTGCCAACGATTACCTCTTTTTGCTCTATTGCTTCTTTCGACATACATCCTCCTATCGTTACCGATGCCGGCAGATGCAGCTTAAGCGGCAGATGAGTTCTTTCCATGAAATGCCCATCCTGTGCTTCATACACACCATGCCGTGGATTAATGACAGCCCTTGCAATGGCTGCAGTCCATTCCACACTGCAGGCTCTTTCCTGCCTTCTTTGATTTGATTATTGTCCTGATTACAAATGCAACTATCACTACGAGAATTGCAATTACAATGATATCAGCCAGCATGTCATCATCTCCTATTCACTACAAACGCTACTAAATATGCTACTGCATTATTTATTTTCTTTGAAAAATCCTATTATAATCTTTACTGCAAGCCCCAGCAGGCACAGAAGAACTATGACTGCTATGAGGTCTGCTGTGTTAAACTCCAGGTTGATTCTCATTTAAACACCTGCCGCTAAATGCCTGCTACACGTTTGATGCTGCAAATGAAGAGCTCTTTACTGTTGCCTTATTAGGGTCTTTTCTGAACAATAAGTATAATACACCTGCAAGGAGTACAAATGCAACTACTGTCCAGAAGTTAAAGGCAACCTCACCTATGCAAAGTCCTACAATCTGGTAGAACATAAGTGTTACACAGTAAGCTGATACGTTCTGGAATATGATTGTGAACCAGAAGAACTTACGGTTGTTAAGCTCCTTTGCTGTTGTTGAGATAGCTGCAAGACATGGTGAGTCAAACAGGTTAAACAGTAAGAATGATACTGCTACCATTGTTGTTGGGAAGAATGCTGCAAACTGATCATGCATGCTTACTGCATACTCTTCTACCTCTCCAAGTCCTGAGAGTACACCCATTGTTGATACGATACCCTCTTTTGCCACAAAGCCTGAGAGTGATGATGCAACTGCCTGCCAAGTATCGAATCCGAGTGGTGCAAAGATAACTGCGATTGCAGATCCGATTACTGCAAGTAAGCTGTTTTCTGTGTCAACAAGTCCGAATGCGCCATCCTGGATGCCGAAGCTTGAAAGGAACCACATAACTGCACAGCAGAGGAAGAGGATTGTTCCGGCTTTCTTTAAGAATGCCCATACTCTCTCCCATACGTGCAACAGCACACCCTTTACTGAAGGTATATGATACTGTGGGAGCTCCATTACAAACGGTGCAGGCTCGCCTGCAAATGCTCTTGTCTTCTTTAAAATGATACAGTAAATGATTGTGAGGCCGATTCCTGCAAAGTACATAAGAGGTGCCATCCACCAGCAGCCGTCACCCATGATAAAGCCTGCGATAAGTGCGATAACCGGAAGCTTTGCTCCACATGGGATATTTGTTACTGTCATCATTGTCATACGACGGTCTTTTTCATTCTCGATAGTACGTGTTGCCATGATTCCAGGTACTCCACATCCTGATCCGATAAGGAATGGGATGAAGGACTTTCCTGAGAGACCAAATCTACGGAAGATTCTGTCCATGATGAAGGCTACTCGTGCCATGTATCCGCAGTCCTCAAGGATTGAGAGGAATAAGAATACGATAGCCATCTGTGGTGCAAATCCGATAGGTGCACCAAGACCTCCGATGATACCTTCAACTACAAGTGATACAAGCCAATCAGAGCAGCCTGCATGTTCCATAAATGTCTGTACTGCCGGCTGAATCCACTCGCCGAAGAGTGTGTCGTTTGTCCAGTCTGTTACTATTCCACCGAGTGATGATACTGCCACGTAATATACGCCCCACATAATGAGTGCGAAAATAGGCAGTGCCAAAAATCTGTTTGTAACAATCTTATCAATTTTGTCTGATACTGTCTCTTTTCCGGCGCGTGCCTTCTTTACACATGAGCCGATGATTGAAGATATGTACTGATATCTCTCGTTTGTGATGATACTCTCTGTGTCATCATCGTATTTGTCCTCGAGAGCTTTAATCTCAGTGTCTACGTTTGGAGCACTCTTTAATACCTCTGAAATCTTTGAGTCACGCTCTAAAAGCTTAATTGCAAAGAATCTCTTCTGGTTCTCTGCCACTGCAAGACCAAGCTTATCCTCGATGCCTGCGATTGTACTCTCCACATCATCTGCGAAGTGATGTACCCTCTGAACGGATTTACCTGACTTTGCAATCTGGATTGCCTTCTCTGCAGTCTCCTTGATTCCTGTCTTCTTTAAAGCTGAAATCTCAACAACTTCACAGCCGAGCTTTTCGCCGAGTGCCTTGATATTGATTTTGTCTCCGTTTTTCCTTACGATATCCATCATATTGATAGCCATAAGTACCGGAATGCCAAGCTCTATAATCTGTGTTGTCAGATACAGATTACGCTCGATATTGGTTCCGTCCACGATATTGATAATCGCATCCGGCTGCTCTCCGATTAAGTAATTTCTTGCAACAACCTCCTCAAGAGTATATGGAGAAAGTGAGTAAATACCCGGTAAATCCACCAGATCTACATCCTTGTGACCGATAAGCTTTCCCTCTTTTTTCTCAACTGTAACACCAGGCCAGTTACCAACATACTGGTTGGCACCTGTTAAGGCATTGAACAGTGTTGTTTTTCCGCAGTTCGGGTTTCCTGCGAGAGCAATTTTTACTGCCATGTTTTAATCTCCTTATTTTTGTTTGCTCATTCTGTCTATAGTTCGCATTCGCTAACCTATAAACAAAAAAATTTACTCTACTTCTATCATAGAGGCATCGTCCTTACGAAGCGATAGCTCATAGCCTCTCACTGTCACCTCTACCGGATCGCCAAGCGGTGCCACCTTGCGGATAAATATCTCAACACCCTTAGTAATTCCCATATCCATGATACGCCTCTTGACTGCACCCTGGCCTGTGAGCTTGACAACCTTGACTGTCTCGCCTACTTTGGCTTGCTTTAATGTCTTCATGCTGACTACTCCTTTTTTAATTTTATTGTTGTTTAAAAAATTTATATAAACGTTTGCATAATATCATATACAAAATCGTTTAAATCTTAAATGATTACAGCTTATACAGCACATTGCTGCATGTGTTATGTATTATATGTGTTATATATTATATGTGTTATATATGTCATACATGCTATATCCATGCCTGTTACATATGTTATATCAGACCATGATCTTATTTGCCATGTCCTTGCCGATTGCTACTCTGGCGCCCTTTACATTTACTATCATATTGCCGGCTATCTCTGAGATGACAGTCACCTCTCCGCCTACTACAAAGCCCAGCTTCTCAAGGAAAGATCTCACCTCTTCCTTTCCGCCGATTTTCTTGATTATCTGTGCCTCCCCGGCACCACTCATTGATAATGGCATCATATTTACCTCTTTTCGCGTCTTTAATGATAAAAAACATCATTTGGTATCTCTTACGGCTGTTAGTATACTCTAACGTTACTTAGATGTCAATAATTTTCTTTAGATTTTTCTTACTTTTTTTAGATTTTTCTTACTTTTTTCAGTTATGGCTAATAGGACGGACCCCAAGTGAGCACCGTGTAACGGTGCAATACGCCCTCATAATCATTTCCGCCACAACGTAAGGTACGCGCGCCCCGGGCACCGGTGGCGCACACGTACTCTCCTGCAGGCGCATAGCGTAGCAGTTTAGATACTGTTAGAATTATGCCCACGAAACGCAGAAACGCTCCTGCAAGGACGCAGGAGCGAGGAGAACCGCGCCAAGGACGGCGCGTTTCGACGGTTTCGTCAAGCATAGAAACCCTAAAAAGCATAATTCATACAGTATCTTAACTGTGAAGCGTAGCCTGCAGGAGAGTACGTGTGCGACACTAAGTGCCCGGGGCGCGCGTACCGACCTCAGCCAAAAAAGTATATTATAATATTATATTACGTAAAACCAGCTCGAATCTGTCTCCATCTCGCTGGCCACAAGCTCCTTTCGCTCTCCTGTTCTGATGGAAAGCTCCTGGTTTTTGATGCTCACACGAGCCCCCGGCTCGATAGATGAGGTAATAAATGCATTACTTCCGATGACAGCCCCTCTACCGATAACAGTCTCACCACCAAGTATAGAAGCTCCTGCATAGATGATGACATTATCCTCAATAGTAGGATGTCTCTTCACGCCCTTTAGCTTCTGACCGCCTCTGGTAGAAAGTGCTCCGATAGTCACGCCCTGATATACCTTTACATTGTCACCGATAATAGTGGTCTCACCGACCACGATGCCTGTTCCGTGGTCAATAAAGAAATTCTTACCGATAGTGGCACCCGGATGGATATCAATACCGGTTTTGCTGTGTGCATGCTCTGTCATCATACGCGGGATGAGCGGTACTCCAAGCAGATGCAGCTCGTGGGCTATACGGTTTGTAGTGATTGCAAGCAGTCCCGGATAGCAAAGGATAATCTCATTGTAATTGTAGGCTGCAGGGTCTCCGTCAAAAAACGCAGCCACATCAGTCTCCACCAAAGCTCTGATTTTTGGAATCCTTTTAAAGAAATCATTACTGATTTTCTCAGACATATTGACAAGCTCGTGATGTGATAAGCTCCTGTATTTAGGATTCTGCGGCAGGGCAAGCACCACCTGCTTACGCAGATTGTACATGATATCCTCCAAAAGAACAGCAATCTGGCTGTCCAGGTTGTAATATCTGAAGCTCGTGCCCTTGAAATAGCCCGGATACATTATCTTAATAAGCTTTGAGAGCAGATCACAAACAGCCTCCTTGTCTGGCTGTGAAAAAAGTGCCTGCTGATTTATGATTTTGTCATCATGATAATCGTCAAGTATCTGTGATACAAGCCCTTCTATCATTTCTTTATTATTATCCATATATTCGAAGCCTCCGAATTTACTATTTATAATATTTTTTTGCCTCCATACGCTCCTCCCATGTGCGGTTTATTATACCGCCTATGAAAAGCACATACATGCAACCATATAACCATACCATTATAAGCGCAATAGTGGTCATTGTGCCATAAAATGAAGAATAATTATTGTATTTATCCACGTACACAGAAAAGATTCCCGAAAAAATCATCCATGCAGCAGCTGCAAATACCGCTCCCGGCAGCTGGTACTTTGCCCTATGCTTCTTGTTTGGCAGAAACACATAAATCACCCAGAAAAATAAAATAAGCACCGGCAGGCAGATTACCAGACGATAATCGACCACACTGCCTATTATACTTCCAATTATATGATGAACATTTGAAAAATACATCTTCCTGAGCATATTTCCAAACACCATGATACCCAGTAAAAAAATGAGCGCCAGTGCAAAAACGATACTGTAAAGCACCGAATATATACGCCTCAAAATAAAATTTCTGTTTTCCTTCACATGGTACATATCGTCAAGCCCAAGCTGAAACGAAATAAAAGCCTTTGAGCTTAAGTACACGGCTGTAATCATCGTAATAGAAAGCCTGCCTGTGCCGCTGGCATACACCTCACTGGCCAGATCCTTCATGATGTCACCAAACGACTCCGGAATAAACGAGCTTGCCCACATCAGAAAATCAGCCTCTGTGAGCGGTGTCCAGCTCAGCAGCGAAAAGAAAAACAATAAAAATGGAAAAAACGACAGCATCAAAAAGAAGGCTGCCTGCCCTGCGTATGCAGAAATAGAGCTCTCTGAAAAATTGGTCACAAAATCAAAGGCTGTCACAATGATATCCCATCTTCGGCTGTATTTCCTCGCACTTTTTCCTTCGATGTTAGATTCCTTACAATCACCACTTACAGCCTTACTTTTCTCCGTTTTTATTTCCGGTGTTTTACTATCTAAATCCTGTCTATTTTGCTTTGTCATCTGCCTTCTTCTGGAATTTCTCCTCAAAAACTATAAAACGCTCATGCGTACCCTCACCAATGAGACCTGCCTCATCAAAAGCCTTTACAGAAAAAGTGAGCGCTCTGCCATCCACCTTCACAAGCTCCGACTCACAGGTCACCTTCATGCCAACCGGTGTAGCCGAAACATGCTTGATATCAAGCGCAGTACCGACAGTACCACTTCCCTCCTCAAGCTCAGACGCAACACTCTCAAAAGCTGTATTTTCCATCAGCGCAATCATAGCCGGAGTAGCAAACACATCCATCGTGCCGCTTCCCATAGCCTTCGCTGTCTTATCCAAAGTCACTGTAATCTCTTTCTTACCTTTAATACCTGCCTGTAACATATCAGTCTCCTTATATTTATATTATGATATGAGGGTCAAAAGATATTTTGCACCTCATTTATGAAATAAATCCTAGCATTTTTACGCCATAATGTCCAGTAAAAAATAAGTTTATAAACTTTTCACAATTACAAAAATTCCCAATTCATGCGGTTTTCTGTTATTTTGTTAGCACTCACTATTTTTGAGTGCTAATTTTCTATTGACTTTTCCGACAATGCGAACTATTATTTTATTATGCTTATATAACAAGCTGGTTTATTACAAATAATAAATGACCTACACTCGCGGAAACAAGCTAAATTGCAGGTAGCAGACAGTTGTTCCGAAGATAAAATATGAACTGCCGCAGGGTTCCATTACCGGACAAAGTGGCACAACCAAAAGCATGCCACAAACTATCCATACAAAATCCTGTGGCTGACTTCATATTTTCTCTAAGGAATTATTGGCTGATACGTTGCAATCTCACAGCCCATAGCCGCGGTGTAAATGTAAATAAAAACAAGGAGTGTGTAAAAATGACAGAAAAACACGGCAATCTTTCAATTGACAGCGACAACCTGTTCCCTATTATAAAGAAATGGTTATATTCAGACCATGATATCTTCTATCGTGAGCTCATTTCAAACGGCTGCGATGCCATCACCAAGCTCAAAAAGCTCGACATGATGGGTGAATATTCCCTTCCTGCAGACTATAAGGGCAAGATTCAGGTGCTCGTAAACCCTGACGAAAAGACAATAAAGATTATAGATAATGGTCTTGGTATGACAGCTGATGAGGTTGAGGAATACATAAGCCGTATCGCTTTTTCAGGTGCTACAGACTTCATCGAGAAATATAAGGATAAGTCAAATGATGACCAGATTATCGGTCATTTCGGTCTCGGCTTCTACTCAGCATTCATGGTAGCTGACGAGGTAACAATTGATACTCTCTCTTATAAAGAGGGCTCTACACCTGTACACTGGTCATGTGACGGTGGCACAGAGTACAACATGGAGGATGGCGACATGGACGACGTCGGAACAGAGATTACTCTCTACTTAAACGACGACTGTCTTGAGTTCGCAAACGAGTACCGCGCACGTGAGGTTATCGAAAAGTACTGTTCTTTCATGCCTACTGAGATTTACCTTGCAAAGGAAAATGCTCCTGAAGAGTACGAGACAATAGACAAGGCCGACAAGCGTGACACTGACACTGTCATCGAGGAAATCCATGAGGATGCCAAGTATGAGGAAAAAGAAAATGATAAGGGCGAGAAGGAGCAGGTAGAGGTATCTCCTGCAAAGGATCAGCTCAAAATCGTTAAGCGCCCTGTTCCGCTTAATGATACAACCCCACTCTGGACCAAGAGCCCGAATGAGTGTACCGACGAGGAATACAAGGAGTTTTACAGAAAGGTATTCTTAGACTACAAGGAGCCTCTTTTCTGGATTCACTTGAATATGGACTATCCTTTCAACTTAAAGGGTATCCTCTACTTCCCTAAGATCAACACAGAGTACGACTCAATTGAGGGAACTATTAAGCTTTACAACAACCAGGTATTTATCGCAGACAATATCAAAGAGGTCATTCCTGAGTTTTTGATGCTCCTTAAGGGTGTTATCGATTGTCCTGATTTACCGCTTAACGTATCACGTTCTGCTCTCCAGAATGATGGCTTCGTAAAGAAGATTTCTGAGTACATCACCAAGAAAGTAGCTGACAAGCTCATCGGTATGTGCAAGACAGATAAGGAAGCCTATGAGAAATACTGGGATGACATCAGCCCATTCATCAAGTTTGGCTGCTTAAAGGACGAGAAGTTCTGTGACAAGATAAACGACTATATTCTTTTCAAGGACATCAATGACAAGTATCAGACTCTTCCGGAGCTGCTCGCACCTGTTGCGGAGGATGAAAAAACAGATGCAGAAAGTGCCGATGCTTCTGATGATACAAAGAAAGCTGACAATACAAATGCCTCTGATGAAAACAAGGAGCCTGAGAAAAATACAGTTTACTATGTCACAGATGTAGTACAGCAGGGTCAGTATATCAAACTGTTCAAGGAGCAGGGCATGAACGCTGTTATCCTTGACCACAATATCGATACCTCATTCATAACACAGCTTGAGCAGAGAAATGACCACTACAAGTTCATGAGAATAGATGCAGACCTCACAGAGTCTCTCAAGGATGAATCCGGTGCAGACCTCACAGAGGCAACCACTACTCTCTCAGATGTATTCAAGAAGGCTTTGAACAATGACAAGCTCACTGTAAAGGTAGAAAACCTTAAGAATGCAGATGTAGCATCTGTGCTTACACTCTCAGAGCAGGGCAGACGTATGCAGGATATGATGAAGATGTACGCAGCCGGAGGCATGGGTGGAATGGATCCAAGCATGTTTGCCGCTGACCAGACACTCACATTAAATGCCAACAACGAGCTTGTAAAGTACATCTTAGACAATAAAGATTCTGAGCACGTTCCAATGTTTGCTGAGCAGCTTTACGACCTTGCAATGCTTTCTAATCAGCCGCTTTCAGTTGACCAGATGACTAAATTTGTAAAGAGAAGTAATGATATCATGCTTCTTCTCACAAAGTAATCCAACAAAGTAATTTTACTGTTAACATCTCATAAAAAAGCTGTACACTATGCAGGTTTCATAGACCTGCATGTGTACAGCTTTTTATTAATTACCGGCTCTCTTAAACAAAAAGTTCACAAACACTGCCGATACCACTCCAAGCACTGCTCCTGCCAGGATATCCGTTGGGAAATGCATGAAGTTGTACATACGCGAAAACGCTATAAGTACCGCAAGTACAATCGCCGGTATTCCCATTCTTTTGTCTATAAACATAAGTGTCACTGCCGCTGTTATGCCGTTTAACGTGTGTCCCGAAGGAAATGATGAGTCAAACGGTATCTTTACAATAAGACTGACTGTCTCATCTATCTGACATGGTCTCAATCTGTCGACCATATTTTTTATTATCAGATTGCCCACTATAAAGCTCAAAAGCTCTGCCGAAAGCATCTGCATGCCTCCACGGCGGTATTTTTTTGAAATACAAAGCACTACACCTATCACAATCCACAATGCGCCTGCATTTCCGAGGGTGGATAAAAATGCCATTAGCTTGTCTAAAAACGGTGTTCTGATGCTCTGAATTGCATACAGGATGTCAAATTCCCAGTCCATATTATATGCTCCTGTCTATTATTAATTATTATCTGTCTGTTCAATTGTCGGCCTGAAAGTATTTATTGTACACAGTAAAAAATGAGCTTGTTTTCACATCCTTTTCATCCTTTATACTGATTGAATCCCACAGGTCATTGTTTAAACTAAAGCCTGCTTTTTTTACAAAGTGCTCGTAGTCATCATTAAACTGCTCCTGTTGTCTCTTTTGCAGTATAGTGACCTTGTTCTGCTCTGTTTTTTCCCGGTCCAGCTTGGATATACACTTGATGAAATAGTAGCCGTCATCTGTGCTTATCATATCAGATGTCTCTCCATCGCCAAGCTCAAATGCTACAGCCTCAACCTCCTGTGGCAGAGTGCCCTTTGCAGCATACAGCTCTGTCTGGCTGTCCTCACTGCTGCCTGATGCAACTGCTACAAAATCTTCCTTTGACGAGAGCTTCTGGCTCACAGCATCTGCGCTCTCCTTGCTCTTTACAAAGATTTTCTGTATATGGATAACTCTTGCATCCTCATCACTCACCTCTGTATCAACGCCCTTCGATAGAGAATTGTACAGCTTTTGCGCAATCGCATAATGCTCGTATGCGCTCTCAATGTCTGATAAATCAGCCTTTGTGAATTTCTTTTCAGCTTCGTTTAATGAGTCATAGTATTCCTTTGCAGCCTTCGACACACTACTCTTCTCCTTGTCTGTAAGTGTAATCTTCTTCTGCTTTGCAATTGAAACCATGCAGTATATGCGCGTCAGCTCATCAACAGTGACATCCCTGATATATTTTTCCACGTTCGACGCATCATCTGTCTCAAGCAGGTTTACATCATACATAGTGCCATACAGATTTTTGTAATTGGCTAAATATATGAGTGCCTCCGTCTTATCGCACTTCATATTGTCCACGGAAAAAACTGTATGGCTGTTCGTGGTATTTATATCAAGCACTATCTCCTTGCCGCCAATACTGCAGCCGGTGAGAAGTGTCGCTGATGCAAGCAGCATACACATCGTTTTCTTAAAATACTTCATACCTGCTATCCTTCCACAACAAGGAATCTGCCGTCCGCAATGGCAAAGACCTCACTCTGGTCCATAAGCTCATCATCTGACATGCCCGAAATATCTGAGCCTGCCTCATCAAAGTAATCTCTTACTTCTTTTATATTCTTACATACCACAGCCATGCAGTCCTCTAAAAATTCCTCTGCAGCCTCCGGAGTATCTGCGACCTCCTCACTAAAAAGCTGTGTCTGTTTCTTTAAAAATGTGTCTAAAACCTCGTCATCGTACTCGTACATATTATATTCCTCCATGTAAATTATCTTTTTTCTTTGGCTTTATATACAGCTGTTCATACAGCAATTATGTCTTACATATTAATATATTATATTTTTATACCGCCTGTTAGACATTATATAATAGATTGCTGTGACATGCCACTATTTTTTATATTCACAAGAGGTAACAATTGTCTGCTGTAAACGGAATGAATATATGAGCCTCTCATCCGCCTGTATGCTTTTCCCATCTGTAGAAAAAATCCTTCCAAGTGCATCAGCATACAGTTTTAGCTGTGTGCTGTATCTGTCGATAAGCTCTTTAGCAGCATTTACCCTGTCTGTCTTATAATCAAGCAGCACTATTTTATCATTCTCCAGCCAGAATACATCAATAATTCCCTGAACCAATACTCCCTCATAGTCCATCACAAAAGGCTTCTCTTTATACAAATCGCCTCTCTTATCCGCCTGTGCCATACGCGCTGCCACATCTGATGATATAAACTGCTCTATAAGCTTTGGTCTGGTCAGCCTGTACATGTCATCTGTGATAAGCCCCTTTTTTAGCATTTCATCCATGCTTTTCTTCACAAATGCACTGACTGCCACATGGTCTTTTGTATCTATATCACACAGTCTCTTGAAATCCAGACACTCCATGACACGGTGCACTGCAGTTCCGCGCAGCGCTCCCTGATTCACACCTGCTGCATTTTTAGGCTCTTTGCTTTCATTAGAAGCACCGCCTGCCTCATTATCCCTCGCAAAGTCCGGCACATACGTCTCCTTCTCCTCCAAAAGGAACTTAGGACGCTCTGCCTCCCTCTCTGTGCTGTCGTACTTTTCAACCATAGAGTCATGCTTCAGCTCAGATACCGAATATTTGCTTTTTTTAGTTATATCAGAAGCATATGCATACTCAAAATCAAATTCCTCTGCGAGCTCTTTGGCTTTTGTTTCATCCGCTGCACTTATGTGCCCAATAAGCTGCGCTTTTGATATATCGTTTGCCGCCATATCCATCGCAGTTCGTGCAGCAAACTCTGCTGCATCAACCGTAGATACCGTATACTTATCCGGGTATGACAGCATGGCCGGTATAATCCAGTCCAGGTAACACCCTGCTTTCTCCCTTTGTCCGAAGCTTATTGGCTGGTTCGCATTTATATTGCCTCTATACTTCTCAAAGGATTTTTGGGCATTTGAAAGTCCCCCTGTCAGGATAATCTTTTCCTTCGCCCTGGTGAGCGCTACATAAAGCACACGCAGCTCCTCTCCCAGATTTTCCCTTTTAATGCGGCTTTCTATCTCATTTCTGATTAGTGATGGTCGCTTTGTCCTTGGGCTTTTTGTTTTTTCCACAAGGCCAAGCCCCAGCTTTTCATGTATCACCAGGTCTGATTTTGTGTCCTGCGTGTTAAAGCCCTTGCCAAGCCCGGAAACAAACACTACAGGAAACTCAAGACCCTTGCTCTTATGGATTGTCATAATGCGCACCACATCGTCATTCTCGCCTGCGGTATCGGCCTCTCCGTAGTCTATCTCGTATTTCTGCTGTATATCTATGTACCTGACAAAGTGAAACAGCCCCTTGTAGCTGGTCTTTTCATAGGCTGCGGCCATCTCAATCAGCATATCTATATTCTGTCTGCGCCGTTTTCCTGCCGGCATGGCCGATGCATACCTGTAAAAGCCTGTCTCATCAAGCATCATGTACAAAAGCTCATGGATTGGCGTATCAGCTACAGCACCTCTTAGTCTCTCAAATACCAAAGCGAAGGCTTTAAGCTTCTCGTCCTCGTAGCCATCCTCACCTGCCATGGCGCTAAGTGCAGCCTGTGCAAAGCTTACCCCCTTAAAGGCAGACCTAATCTGTGCCAGCTCCTCATCATCCATGCCCACGATAGGCGAAGCAAGCACTGCTGCCATCGGAATATCCTGCAGCGGATTATCGAGTATACGAAGCATGGACAGAATCACCTGTATCTCATACGATGAAAAGTAGCCTGTATTCGACTCTACATGTGCCGGAATATCACAGTCCTTTAATACTGCTGCCACTGTATTGCCCCATGTTGCAACACTTCTCGAAAGTATCACTATATCCCTGTACTGCACGGCTCTTAGCTGTCCTGTCTTTTTATCAGTCACCATGCCGTTTTCCATCAGACTCCTGATACGGTTTGCAATCAAAAGCGCCTCTATCTGCACCTTATCTCCATCCTCATCCTCTATAATTTCAGACAACTCCTCATCCTTGTAGTCAACAAGCAAAAGCTCAGGACGCATCGTCTCATCCGGATAGCTTGCACCGGGATACAGTGCCGCATCGTCATCATACTGCACATTGCCCAAATCTGCTGCCATGATTTTGTAGAATATGTCGTTAGTAAAGTCTAACACCTCATTCCTGCTTCTGAAATTTTTATGCAGGTCTATTCTCTGGTGTGCACTGTCATCTGATGTATATGTATTGTATTTTTCCATAAACAGCTCAGGGCGCGCCATTCGAAATCTGTATATGCTCTGCTTTACATCGCCCACCATAAACATGTTGCCGACTCCCTGGTGCTCTCTTGAAATAGCAGTAAGTATATCCTCCTGCACCTGGTTTGAGTCCTGATACTCGTCAATCATTATTTCCTCAAAATGTTTTGAAAACTCACGCGCTGTCTCTGTGGGCTCCAGTGTCTGTTCATCCACCAGTATGCGAAGCGCAAAGTGCTCTATATCAGAAAAATCAAATACTCTTTTTCTTGTTTTTACAGCCTCCATCGCATCATAAAACTCGAGTGAGAGCCTTATCAGCTCTTTAACAAATGGTCTTTGACGCTCCAGCTGCTCATACATGAGCTTGGTTGACATGACAAAGTATTTCTGCTTTATTCCCTCCACCTTCTTCTTGGTGGCATCTCGCATGCTTTTCACGCGTTCTTTTTTCTTCTCGTCTCCGTCAAATTTCCTGATGACTGCAATTCTGCCAAATGATATTTTGCTTAAGAACTCCTGCATTCCGCCATAGCCTGTCACATCCGCCATTCCATCAAACAGCGCTATATCCTCTGAAAGCGTAAGCGCATACTTTTCAAGCCCCGGTGTAGACAAAGCCAGTTCTTTAGCCTGTATAAGCTCCTGAACAGCCTCCTCCAAAAGCACCCTGCTGTAATCCACTATCTCCTTAATGATTTCTGAGTCCTCAAGCTCTTTAGCTGACTTTATATCATAGAGCCTTAGGAGACTGTTCATCCACTTTCTCGGCCATGATGAGCTTCCCGCCTTATAATAGATATCCTCCACCATCTGCCTGACGGCAGAGTCATTTCTCCCCTTTCTGTAGGTATCTATAAGGTTGATAAATGCCTCGTTGTCTTCTCTTGCATAATTGTCCTCAAATACCTGTGCCAAAGCATCCTTTAGCATAAGCTTAAGCTCTGCCTGGTCACCGATTCTGAAATCAGGATCCAGATTAAGCTGTGCGAAATTATTCTGCACCACAAACAGACAAAACGAATCGATTGTAGTGATGAGCGCATTGTGAACCAGTGTCGACTGCCTCTGCAGGTTCTCATCGTCCGGCTTTTGCTCCTTCAAGCTGTCTATCGCACGGCTGACGCGCTCCCTCATCTCAGCAGCAGCAGCCTTGGTAAACGTCACCACAAGCATCCTGTCGATATCCACCGGCGGATTATCCACACATATTCTGTTTACTATACGCTCAACGAGTACAGCTGTCTTTCCTGAGCCCGCTGCCGCCGATACAAGTATATCCCTGTCTCTTAAATCTATAACCTTTTTCTGTTCACTGGTCCATTTAACATCCATATTATGTCTCCCGATTATGGCTTTATATTATTATCTCCATAGCATGCTTTATGCTCTGCCGCTGCAATCTGTGTACGCATTTTATCAAGTACATCTTCCTTATTGTCACCGTTAAAGCTTCTTTCGCTAAAGCCCGGTATCCTTGAATCATACCTGCATATGGCCTGAAAAGCGCAATATGCGCAGCTGTCTATTTTCTTGTTCTTGATAGGATTGACGGCAACATTTCCATCGTATATTTCTCTTCCTATCTCGCGAAGCTTCTCTCGCGCAAACCTTGTTATCACATCAAACTCTTCGGCGTTTGCCACCTTTGAGCCTGCAGCCGGTGTCTGATCCTTTTTTAAGGTGACAGGGATTACGTCAGAGCTTTTCTCAAAGTCTCTGTCCATGCCTCTGTATGCCTTTTCGTCCGAATTGATAAGCCCGTCAGGCTTTAGCTTCTTTAATATCATCTGATTGATTTCTTCCTCAGAAAGCTCCGTGCCCGGTGTCACATCCTTTAAATCAATTACAGGATCGTCGATGTGATAGTACAGCATACCGCCCGGCTCCACACTTACCTGCTTTAGCGCCTCTTTCTTTTGTTCCATGACAGCATCCATGTACACTGCAAGCTGAAGCTGCGTGCCATAGTACAGCTTCACCAGGTCAAAAACTGTATTTCCCGACTTGTAATCCAGTACCTTCACAAAAAGCCTGCCCTCATCCGTATATGTGTCAGTCCTGTCCACGCGTCCCTTTATATCAACCGTCACATCATTTGCCATATCAAGGCTCTCGTAAAAGGAAAACTCAAACCTCTCAGGCACAAAGCTGCCTCTTCGTATCTGGGTTGTGAGTGCCCATACTGTCTGCTTAAAGACCGCCTTCATATGTGATATCGAATGTTGGCTTTCCGCTGTATCAAATATGCCAAAGCCTGTATACTCATCAATCACCTCATTTATTGCTTCCATCGCAAGCTCATCTCTTTTTGCATCTGTCACGCTAAACCAGTCAGTACTCTCCCTATCAAGCTTCTTACTGTATCTTTCCAGTGCTTCATGATATATATTACCCATATCAAGGGATGTAAAGCCGCTCTCCTCACGCTCTGTAAGCCTCAATCCATAGTTTAAAAAATGCGCATATGCACACCTGGCAAACTGCTCAAAGCGCGTGATACTGCCCTCCATGTGTCTGCCGTATATGCTTCTTGCCACATTTCGGCTAATCGGATCCTTTGAATAATGCTCAAACCTTGCATTGATGAGCCTCTCCACGGCATTTTTTTGAGTAAATTCTTTATCGTCTACTTCATTACCGTCCCCTGCATCACTGACTGCTGCGTCATAGAGCATCACCGCTGCTGCAATCTCGCACCATCTGTAATCCACCTCATTTGACAGCAGATAATCCAGAGCACTCTGCCTGCTTGATATATCCAAAAGCTGTTCTACATCCTCTGTCTCAGTCACGACAAGCTCCGGAAACATCCCCTTTAATATACCTATGAGGTACGATGGCTGGGCAGCCTTTTTTTCACTGTCAAGTCTCGTATAGCTGATATAAAGTTCCCTGGATGGCTTTGTCATATTCAGATACAGATAAAACCTCTGTATAAATGCCTGCTCCCTTGCCCCAGGCGCAAGCTCTATATCCAGCTCCTTAAGTGCCTCTCTCTCATACTGGGATATAATGCCTCCTCTTCCTGCCGCCTTTGGAACAATCCCATCGTTTACGCCTGCAAAAAACATGACCTTTATGTTGGTCAGACGCGTTCTCTCAATATCCCCGATGGTCACAGTGTCGTATCCCGGCGGTATGACTGCTACATCTGCCGCATCCAGTCCTGCATCCAGTATCTGTGTAAATTCCTCTGCATCCATGCATTCATCACCCAGCACCGCCACATATTTTTCAAAGAGCTGCATGACTATTTTGTATATCTGTCCGTATTCCTTTGATGCGGTCTGGTCCCCTGCATCAAGCAGTGCCTGCTCCTTTTTTGCAAGCTTATCAGGTATATCAAGCAAAACTATCAGCTTGTATATAGCGAGCACATAGTCCTTTACCGTTGACTTTTTATCGGAAAACACCTGATATACCGACTTTAGCAGCTCCATTATATACTCCCTGCTTTGGTTTAAAAGCTCAAGGTCATAGCCTGCCTTATGCTTTGGCAGCCTGACCCACTTTTTGTCCCATGCGCTTTTACCTCTTACTCCACAGGCGAGCACGTAGTTTTCAAGTACATCTATTTCACTGTCCGAAAGCTCAGTAAAGCCGCACCTCAAAAATCTGAACACCGCATCTGCCGAGAAATTTTGTGCCGCAATATCTGGTATTGACCTGATAAACTCAATAAACGGATGGAAAAGTATCTCCTGTGTGGCATCGATAAAGTAAGGAATATTGTATTTGTCAAATATTTCACGCACATAACCTGCATATATATTCACATCTCCTGTGACTATAGCAATATCGCGGTAACGCAGGTTTTCGTTCCTTACAAGCTCATTAATTCTTCTGGCTATCTTTGTCAGCTCCTGCTTCGGGTCACGCAGACAGTCTATATGAATGTGCTTTGGTGCTTTTTCAAAGGAACGTCTTTGTTTCCTGAAAAGCTGCTGTTCCATAAAGCTTAGCTCCTCGTTTTCTGCAAGCCTGTAGTTTTTATCAAGGATAATGGGTTCCTCGACTTCTATGCCATAAAACGCTGCCATTTCGGTGAGTGATTTCACTGTCCTTTTTGGCATGTCAAACAGCTCCTGCATGCCCCTGCTCTTAAAGATATCCTCACGACAGTCTATTGTGAGCGTTACATATATTTTCTTTGAAATGACAAAGAGCTTTTTGATGAGCTGGTTCTGTATAGGTGTAAATCCTGTAAATTCATCAAATGCAATGACTGAATTTCTAAGAATGGCAGACTCATCTGCCACATTGCAAAGCACATTGAGTATTTCCTCTGCTGTGATATATTTATCCTGCATGAACTTCTCAAATGCTTCATACAGCACAAGCACATCCTTAAGCTTGCCGGTAAGCGTATCAGACAGGCTGCCGGAATCAATATATCTTCCCAGCTCCTCCGGTGATATATTGTACTGCACAAGCTCCGAAAGCAGTGACTTTACCTCACTTATATAGCCGATGCGGTTTAAGTTTCTGCCTATTACGCCAAGCTTATCAGCCTCCTGTGCCGCAAGCTTTCTGAGCACAAGGTTCTTACCCGTCTCCTCAAGCACCGTAAGATTTGTGATTCCAAGCTCATCAAACACTCTGTAGGCTAAACGCTTAAAGCTTAGCACATCTATATTCATGATGGCTTTATTCTCCGACAAATCCACAAGCTGTCTCTGCGTCTGCATAGTAAACTGCTCAGGCACTATTACAAGATAATTATCCCTTGGGTGTGCCTTTGCCTCTTTCACTATCGTGTTAAAGAGATATTTTGTTTTTCCGTTTCCTGAATTACCTGTGATAAACTGTAATGACATAAAAAGACTCCATGATTAACTACTGTGTAAAATGTATACAGTAATTATATCATGAAGTCCCCTATTATTGAATTACTTATTGTGCTTCAATTTGATTTATTTAATTTTGAATCTTGATGTAATATTCTGTAATTCTGATGCTGAATCCTTACAGTTTGTAGAGCGCTCAAAGCTCTCGCTTGTAAGCTCAACTACCTCTGTTGTCTTGTTGGCAATATCATTGATGCCGACTGAGCATTCATTGATATTCTGGTTGATTGAATCCATTGAATCCGTTATGCGGCTTATCGCATTTCTAAGCTGCTCAACCTCTCCGTTTGCCTGATTCATAAAATCCTCAATGCTTCTTGTCACATCACTGTACTCGTCAGATGATGTCATGAAAGCATCATAGTCATTCATTACCTTGTTTTCAAGGAAGTCAAGCACATCAACCAGACATCCTGTAAGTGTCTCTACCGATGAATTAACCTGTGCAACAATTGTCACAATATTGGCACCGGTTGCTGTTGATTCTGCCGCAAGATTTGCTATCTCACTGGCTACAACCGCAAAGCCCCTGCCCTGGTCTCCGGCTCTTGCCGCCTCTATTGAAGCATTTAAAGAAAGCAGTGTTGTCTCATCTGCTATATCCTGAATAGCCTTCGCAAGCTCATTAATCTTTTCTACCTGCTTCGCATCTGTTATTGCCTTTTCAGATGTACTCTTGATAGAATCATAAACCTTAAGGGTTTCCTCTCTTGCACTGCTTGTTCTGTTATGGATGGCATTTGCCTTCTCCATGGCTCCGGCTGTCAGGCTTGTTCCCTCGCTTATCTTGTTTGCCACCTCGATAGCATTATTGTTCATATTGAGGACACTGTTTGTAACCTCCTCTGTTGACTGTGAGGTGGACTCCATGCTTGCGGCAAGCTCCTCGTTGGTTGCCGAGTTGTTGGTCGAAGCATCGGTTACATTCTCTGAAATATCATAGAGAGTATTTGAGTCGTTTACGAGCTTTCCTGAGATTCCGTTGAGCTCTGTTATAATACCATTTAACTGCTCCTTCATTCTCTTTAGAGCCACACCCATGACACCGATTTCATCCTTCGTAATTGGAATTTCATGCTCATCGGTCATGTTGAGCTGTGAGATATCATCGATAACTGCTGTAAGCTTTGTAATTGGCTTCGTAATCCTTCTAGTGACAAGGATACCGATTCCAACTGCTAAAATAACCAGTACCACGCCCATTAAAAGAGAGAATGTGGTGATTGTGGTGATGGATGCAAGCACATCTGATTTATCTGCCTCTACATATACTACCCAGTCATTTACCGTACACATAAATGCTATGTACTTTTCCTTGCCGTCCACCTTACATTCCTCAACCTTTGCAGTTTCCATGACTCCTGTAGAGTTAAGCTTGTCGAGTACCTTTTGGATTACGGGATTGTCCTCCATCTTTTTGCCTATCATCTTAGGGTCGTCATGATAGACATATTTTCCATCCTTGTCCACCAGATATGCCTTACTTGAATCCATATCCTGGATACCGACATTGTAAAGTATGTACTGCACCCTGACATCCATATTTACCTGGTCTGTATCTCCGTAAAAGCTCTCATATAGTGTATTTGACGCAGATACACATGTATCATACAAATAGTTCTCACATAAAGTTACTACGTTCTTCTTCATTACGGTAAGCGAAACCGATAATATTGCCACAATAAGAACAAGTGAAGTCGTGGCAATAAGTGTCGCTACCTTTGCCTTTATAGTTTTCATAAATTATTCCTCCTCACTGCTCTTTTGATTTATCCAGTCGGCCTTGACTGTATCTACAAGTGTATCCCAGTCCATCTCACCATTAACGTAGAGCGTCAGGTCGCTTCCCATGTTATCCTTAAACTTCTGGTTCGGGAATGTAACAAAGTTCCATGGCACAGACTTCCTTGAGCTGTCATTCATGTACTCAAGTACCTCAACTGCAAGTGGGTTTGACGGATATTCTGATTCCTTAAACGTACTAAACGGAGGAATAAATCCAAACTTTTCTGTTACAAATTTCTTTCCCTCTTTTGAGCTGTAAAGCCACTCCAAAAAATCAATAGAGGCCTGCTTTTCTTCATCTGTTGCCTGTGAGTTGATACAGATATAATTCTCTGTTCCGATGCAAAGTCCCTGTGACTCTTCACCATCCATACCTGTATATATAGGCATGTATTTGGCATCCTCCTGTTTGACCACATTGCCTTCCGTACTCTCTATCTGTGTCCAGCCCCAGTTACCGTTTTGAATCATTGCAGCCTTGCCCTGCGCAAATTCCTGCATTGAATCCTCTACACCCTTATCTGTGAGCTCCGATGCCGGAGTGCATGAATTGTTTACATACAAATCAAAAACATTTTTAAATTCATCACTGTATGTAAAATCAATTGAGTCAAGATCCGATGCATTTTTATCCTGAAGCTCATAGGTTATAGGGATATTCATCAGATGTGTATGCCATCTCCAGCTATCACCCGGTGAAAGAGATGTTGAGCCAAACACTCCCTCGATTCCAAGCTCACTCTTATGAGCCTGCATATCCTCCACTACCTCCTTTAAGGCAGCGAAATTGTTTATCTCCTCCACGCTCTTTATCTGGCTTGTCTTATCTGATAATGCAAAGTATTTGTCCATAATTGCGTTGTTGTAGATGATTCCATAGCCCTCAACAACGTAAGGTATGCCGTATACACCCTTTCCGTTGTCGCCGGTCACTGCCATGCTCTTGTCCAAAAGCCATGAATACAGCTTTGTGTCTGAAAGATCCATACAGTAATTCTTCCACTTGCCATACTCAACAGGACCGTTTATCTGGAACATTGTCGGGTAGTCCTTCTTTGCAAGCTCCGCCTTAAGTGTTCTCTCATGATTGCCATCAGCTGCGGTAAGCACCTTTAGCTTAATACCGGTCTCCTTTTCATAGGCTGCTGAAACCTCCTCCCAGACTGACTTCACCTCTGGTTTACAGCTCAGGAAGTATATCTGTGTGACCTTTTTTGATGATGAACCAAATGAACATCCTGACAGCATTGATACAAGCATCGCCAATGTCATAAGTGATGCCACAAATCTTCTCTTTTTCATTCATTTCCTCCTAATAACTAATTATTTTAAATTTAACATAATTATTTTTTAGCTAATTAAGTGCTTTATTAAAATATAACATCTTTTCCACTTAAATACTAGTACTTTTTACATATTTTTTAGAGAATTATCGTTTACTCATAATACAACGTAAAAATGGCATGAATCCTGTTGGACTCATGCCATTTTTCTCTATTTTAGTACGTAATGATATGACGGCCAAAAGGTATTTTGCCCCTCATCTATGATTAGTGATGGAAAAGTCTGATTCCTGTAAAGCTCATCACCATACCGTACTTATTACATGTATCAATAACATGGTCATCTCTCACAGATCCACCCGGCTGGGCTACATACTTCACGCCACTCTTGTGAGCACGCTCAATGTTGTCACCAAATGGGAAAAATGCATCAGAGCCAAGTGCTACATCTGTATTCCTGTCAAGCCAAGCTCTCTTCTCCTCTGCTGTAAATACGTCCGGCTTTACCTTGAAGAACTTCTGCCACTCGCCCTCTGCAAGCACATCCATGTAATCCTCACCGATATAAAGGTCAATAGTATTGTCGCGGTCTGCACGTCTGATGCCATCCACGAACTGAAGTCCAAGCACCTGCGGAGACTGACGAAGCCACCAGTTGTCTGCCTTTGAGCCTGCAAGTCTGGTACAGTGGATACGTGACTGCTGTCCTGCTCCGATACCGATTGCCTGACCGCCCTTTACATAGCATACAGAGTTGGACTGTGTATACTTTAAAGTAATCATAGATATTGCCAGATCGATCTTAGCCTGCTCTGTGAGCTCCTTGTTCTCTGTCACGATATTTGAGAAGAAATCATCATCAATATGAAGCTCGTTTCTGCCCTGCTCAAATGTGATGCCAAATACATCCTTTCTCTCGATAGGTGCCGGCTCATATGACGGGTCAATCTCGATAACACAGTAATTGCCATTCTTCTTAGCCTTTAAAATCTCAAGAGCCTCGTCTGTGTAGCCCGGAGCGATAACACCGTCTGATACCTCTCTCTTGATTACAAGTGCAGTGCTCTTGTCACATACATCTGAAAGTGAAATAAAATCACCAAATGATGACATTCTGTCAGCGCCTCTTGCTCTGATGTATGCATTTGCAAGTGGTGTAAACTCGATATCCATGTCATCAACCCAGTAAATCTTTTTCTCCACATCTGAAAGTGGCTGTCCTACTGCTGCACCTGCAGGTGAAACATGCTTGAAGGATGTTGCGGCCGGAAGACCTGTTGCCTTCTTAAGCTCTCTTACAAGCTGCCATCCGTTAAAGGCATCAAGGAAGTTGATATATCCGGCTCTGCCGTTAAGCACCTTTATAGGAAGCTCTCCCTCCTTCATAAATATTCTGGCTGGTTTCTGATTTGGATTACATCCGTATTTTAATTCGTATTCCTGCATTTTTGTTCTCCTGTTTTATCTGCTTATCTTGTATATTTGACCGTTTATATAGTGTTTTATTTGTTTTTGTTTACGATTCTGCTCTCATACTCGCCTGTTGCGATATCAATATATCTTACAAAAAGTGATACCTTATTGTCTTCGTTTAAGTTCTCCCATACCATATCGGTAAACTCATCGATATCTCCCTCGATGTCTACCCATGTAGGCTCACCCTCAAAGCTTGGCAGTGGATTTCCATCGCCCATATATGTATGGATGAAATGTCCCTCTCCCGCAACCGGTGCTGAGTATGCAAATGTGTATCTGTTGCATGCATCAGGATTGCCGTTGTTGCTCTTTAAGATTGACATAGCGTAGTTGAACTCGCCATTGTCAATATGCATGATTCCTGAAATTCTAGGTGTATAGTTAGGAGCGTCAGGCTCAAACTCTCTTGTCCTTAAGGCCTGCTCAAATGTCTGCTGCTTGTCCATCAGCTCATAGATAGTATCTGTCTGGTCACCGTTTGTGACAATTGTCTTGTTGCCGAGCACTCTTACAGGTGCGTAAATGATAAGACTTGGATCCTCAAGCTTTGAAGGGTCAAATGCCTGTGTTCTGATGCCCTCGCCATCCTCTACAAATACTCTGTTGCGGCTGTTTTCGCTTCTGCCCATGATAAAGTATGCTGTTACAGCCTTCTTACCATCCTTTGTGCGGCCGATTACGATACCTCTGCCAGGGTATGTTGTGCTTGATAATTCCTTTGCTAATGATACTCTTTCCATGTCATCCTCCATGTTTTCTGATAATGTGGTCTGCATCCCCAAATTACTCGGGCCTGCCGGAATAAAAAGACCGTCTGAACACACATAAAAATATAAAGCTCTGCAGGAAACCTATATTAAATGTGCGCCCAGACGGTCGGCAATCAACTGTTATACTCCATGTGGTTATCCACTTCCGTCAGTCATATAACTGTCTTTATTTAAGCATGTATTTTTGTCATTGTCAAGTACCACTTTAAAATAAGCATGTACTTATAAGTTATTCTTATAAGTACATGCTTGTAAATAATGCCATTATTACTAATTTTTAAAGCTGTGAATAGGTGCCGGGATTCTTCCTCCGCGGTTTACAAATGCATCACAAGAGAATCTGTTTACCGGCATAACAGGTGCAGATCCAAGGAGCCCTCCGATTTCTACCACATCACCTACATCCTTTCCGATTGCCGGAAGCAGTCTGCAGGCTGTTGTCTTTTGGTTTATCATACCGATAGCCATCTCATCTGCGATAATTCCTGAAATTGTGGTGGCCTTTGTATCGCCCGGGATTGCAATCATGTCAAGTCCCACTGAGCACACACAGGTCATAGCCTCAAGCTTTTCGAGAGTGAGTGCACCATCGTTTACGGCATCTATCATTCCCTGATCCTCTGATACAGGAATAAAGGCACCTGAGAGTCCGCCGACATATGAGGATGCCATGATACCGCCCTTTTTCACCTGATCGTTTAAGAGTGCAAGTGCTGCTGTTGTTCCCGGAGCTCCGGCTCTCTCTAATCCTATCTCGCAGAGAATATCTGCTACAGAGTCTCCGATAGCCGGTGTAGGTGCAAGTGAGAGGTCTATGATTCCAAATGGCACTCCAAGCTTCTTTGAAGCCTCCTTTGCCACAAGCTGTCCTACTCGTGTAACCTTGAAGGCTGTCTTCTTGATTGTCTCACAGAGCACCTCAAAGTTCTCGCCTCTTACCTTTTCGAGAGCAGTCTTTACAACTCCCGGTCCGCTGACACCTACATTGATGATGGCATCTGCCTCTGTCACACCATGGAATGCTCCTGCCATAAACGGATTGTCATCAGGAGCGTTGCAGAATACTACAAACTTGGCACAGCCTGATACAGGAAGGTGCTTTGTCACCTCTGCTGTCTCCTTTATCATCTCGCCAATCAGCTTTACTGCATCCATGTTGATTCCGGTTTTTGTAGAGCCAACATTTACAGAGCTGCATACGAGATCTGTCTCAAGCATTGCCTGAGGAATTGATTTGATTAAAAGCTCATCCGCCTTTGTCATTCCCTTTGACACAAGTGCTGAGTATCCACCGATGAAGTTGACACCTACCTCTTTGGCAGCTCTGTCAAGTGTCTTTGCTATGGTAACAAAATCCTCTGAGCTCTTGCAGGCCGCACCGCCGACAAGGGCGATAGGTGTAACTGAAATACGTTTGTTTACGATAGGGATACAGTAGTTGTTCTCTATCTCTTTTCCTGTTGATACAAGATCCTTTGCAAGTGTTGTAATCTTGTTGTAGATATTTTCATTTACCTTTGCAAGGTCTGAGTCTATACAGTCGAGCAGGCTGATACCGAGTGTGATTGTACGCACGTCAAGATTTTCCTTCTCCACCATGTCATTGGTCTCAATTACTTCACCAATATTTATCATTTTGCTGTTCTCCTTTAACTGTGTATGACATTTTTATGCTAAACTAGATTCGATGCATCATCTCAAAGATTTCTTCCTTCTGACACTTTATTGTTACACCAATTTCTTCTCCAAGTGCATCAAGCTGGTCAGAAATCTCTGCAAATGAAGCTGTAGCATTTGCCATATCAACAATCATCATCATGTTGAAATAACCTGAAACGATAGTCTGTGAGATATCAAGCACGTTTACACTGCCCTCTGACAGATATGTACATACCTTTGCGATGATTCCTACTGTGTCTTTTCCGACAACTGTGATGATTACTTTGTTCTTTGTGTTATCCATAACAACTTATTCTCCTGTTCTCTTATTCTACTGCTATGCGGTCTGATGCCCTGTCTCTCTTAGCCACATACATAGGGAAATCACTTGCCTTATATGGATTGTCTCCCATTGTGACCTCAAGCCTGACGGCTTCATACGCCAGCTTTTCGTAGTTGTTTTCTTTACTAAGGTGTCCCAGTATTACTGAGCCAAATTTATCATGAAGAAGCTCGCATAACAACTGCCCGCTTCTCTCATTCGACAAGTGCCCGCTGTCACCCATGATTCTGCGCTTGAGCGGATACGGATATGCCCCTGTCTGGAGCATATTTATATCATGATTGGCTTCAAGCAGCAGCCCATCCAGGTTCTGAAGCTTTGAAACCAGTGCATCATCATACGTGCCAAGGTCTGTCACGACCGCCATCGCATGATTTTCGTTTTTAAATCTGTACGCGACAGGATCAGCTGCATCGTGTGATATGTGAAGCGGCTCAAACTCTATATCGCCTATTGTAAAATCGACGCCTGCCTCAACAGGATGAAACAGCTCATCATCTATATTTCCAACGGATTTGGTACATTTTATGGCCCCGATTGTGGCCTTTGTTGCATAAATCGGAATATGATAGCGTCTTGCCATGACACCAAGCCCTGCGATATGGTCTATATGCTCATGTGTCACGAGAATCCCCTGCATATCTGTGGCCGTCATATCAAATTCATTCAGTCCGTTTTCTATTTTCTTACCGCTGATGCCTGCGTCTATGAGCACATGACAATCATCTGTGCCCACACATATACAGTTTCCACTGCTGCCGCTGGCAATGCTGCATAATTCTAACATGTTAATTCTCTTTCCAGTATAATTCTATTTGGTCTCCCTCATGAAGCTCCTCGGAAAACTGGGCATCTCTGCCATTTATTACAGTGGCTATTGCCCTGCCCTTTCCTGCCTGTAAATCAAATGAGATATGGGTAAATATATCGACAAATATATATGTATCCTTGCCAGACAGCTCTACAGGCTCACCGTTTACAATTACTGTAATTGTATTTTCTGATGAGTCTTCTTCCTGTATATCATTTTTTGGCAATTCATTTTCCGGCAGTTCGTTTTCCGGCACAGCAGATGCTTCAGCTTCTTTAGCAAAATCATCATGCAGCTCATCGAGCACCTGATTCATCATCTGCTCTGATGTTCTGGCTACTGTGTTGTCAGACTCTTGTGTGTCATTATAATTGTTATTGTCGATTCTTGCAACACCATATTCATCTGTTTTCCACTCAACAGAGAAATTTTCATATACGAGAGTGTCGAGATCAGCCTCTTCATTGTTTACAAATATCATCTGGTCTGTGTCAATAACAAGATCCATAAACTGCGCAATCTGACGCACTGTATAGTAATTTCTTGTCTCAATCACATCGTTTTCCCTGATGCTGTAATCCTCCGGCTCAAGCCTTCCGTTTACCTGTACAAACCTAGGACATGAAACCCTTCTGCCATTTATGATAAAAGTAATGACAGAATGATTGTACTCATCAAGCTGCGATATCTTATACTCAGCTGCATCTCCTGCTGTGGACGGCTCAATGATTATCTCACTGTTTGGCTCAAGCGGTGTATTGATGCTTGCGGGCTTTCCGTTCATGGTCACCACTGCGCCCTCTCCGGCCTCGCCTCTTACAAGCCTTGCCACGCCATTAACCGTAAAGTTTATCGGGGTGCCGCGCTTTGGAAACAGCTCATCGTTTGGAAATCCCGCCTGAAGCGCTGCATCGACTATTGTAAGCCTGTTATTGTCATAGAGCTTTATTCTCTCACCATTGAATCTGACCATGATAAAATTATTTCTCTGGTCATAATAATTCAGACATATACCAATTGGAGTGACAAGAAGTGGATCCTTCTTAATATCCTCCTGCTCAAAGGTCACATCGCCAAGCACTTCCTCACCTCTTAGGGCAACTCTCTCCTGTGGCAGGTCAAGATCTTCCGCAAGCTTTTCCGTGAAGCCGTGTATCTTGCCTCCGCCTCCGACTACAAAGCAGGCACTCACTGTTTTGTCACCGTTTAGCTCTCTGATTTTAGCCGATACCTCTTGTGCAATATTATCAACAACAGGTGCTGCCACATCCCAGACATCCTTTGCAGGAATTGTGTGCTCGATGCTCATGATATCCTTGTATGTAACCGTATCACTTGTCGTAGACTGAAGCTTGATGCTCTCCGCCATATTGAAATCCACGAGGAAATGCTGCACAATAACTTCTGTCAGCTCATCGCCTGCATGCGGTATCATGCCATAGGCTATGATACTTCCGTCTCTTGTGATTGAGATATCACTCGTTCCGGCTCCCACATCGACAAGTGCGATATTAAGCATACGATAGTTCTCCGGAATTGCCACATTGATAGCGGCGATAGGCTCCAATGTCATATTGGCTACACTAAGCCCGGCCTGTCCCACTGCCGCATACAGTCCGTCTACCACATCCTCCGGCAGAAATGTAACTATGATATCCTCGCCTATTTTATTGGCCTTATGACCCTCAAGGCTGATAAACACCTCATCATTCAAAAAGAATTTGACTGTAGAATATCCCACGCAGTAAAACTTATAGCTTGTATCGTTAACCTCCTTGAGTGCCTCCTGTGCTTTTTCTATGCCAAGCAGGTCAAGCGTATGGACATCCTCGCCGGTCACCACAGACTCCTGCGCATACTCATACTCCACATGCGTCGTGACAGTCTTTAATACTCGTCCTGCGGCTGCTATACACACCTCTTCAAGTGGCTGTCCTGTCTGTTTTTCAAGCTCGTCCTTTACTTCCTTAATGGTTTTTGCCACCCTGCCTATATCATGTATCTGACCGTCAAGCATCGCTCTGGTCTCATGCTCCTTCACATACTGTGCTGTAACCACAAATTCCTTGTCATCAGTCTGATAGCCGACAGTTCCTACAACATTTCTTGTACCAATATCCAAACCGAATACATTGTTCATTTCCACTACTCCTTGTATTTGCTAAGCGCTTTATTTATCGAAGCTATCGTGTTTTCGATATCTCCGTTATTATCGATAACCTCCCTGCAGTGCCTTCTGTACTCATCTTCTTTGAGCTGGCTTGCAAAGATGCTGTCTATCTTCTCATCTGAATAGCCTCGTGTTGACTTAAGTCTTTTCCTTCTGACCTCTTCACTTGCATAAATATACCACAGCTCGTCGCAAATTTCACCATATCCCTCCTCTATAAGGAGTGCCGCTTCAAGTACAAGCATGAAAAGACCGTCTTTTTTTGCCTCTTTAACCGCATTAAGCACATATTCCTTTACTGCAGGATGCACTACTTCGTTTAAGAGCTCCCTTTTTTCGTCATCCGAAAAAATCACTTTGGCAAGTGCCGGTCTGTCAAAATGCCCATCCTCAAGCCATATCGGTTCCTCCGCAAACAATTTCTTTAATCTGTTGTAGCAGTCGCTTCCCGGCTCCATCAGCTCATGGGCTATCTCATCGGAGAGCATGACCCTTACACCCTTAAGCTTTTTAAGATAGTCAAGCACTGCCGACTTTCCGGCACCTACACCACCTGTTATTCCTATAAAAATCATACTTTTTCCTTTTCTGTCATCAATGCGCGTCATACCAGTCATAGCCGCACTCGGTGCCCACCTCCATGGACACCTTCATATCTACCGCGCCACGCATCTCTTTCTCCAGAAGCTTAATCACTTTATCCTTCTCAGCTTCCTTTGTCTCAATTAAAAGCTCATCATGCACCTGAAGGATAAGTCTTGACCTTAAGCCCTCGTCAAGAAGCCTGTCATGCACACGTATCATGGCAATCTTTATGATATCGGCTGCTGTACCCTGAATAGGTGAGTTCATCGCAACTCTCTCTCCAAACTGTCTTTGCATGAAATTGCTCGAGTTCAGCTCGGGAATCGGTCTGATACGCCCAAACATAGTCTTTGTATAGCCGTTTTTCTTGGCATCCAAAACCGTCTGATCCAAAAACTCCTTAATCTTTGGATATTTGACAAAATAGCTGTCTATATAGCCCTGTGCCTCTTTCCTTGAAATCCCCAGGTCGTTAGACAGACCAAACGCGCTGATGCCATAAACGATACCAAAATTTACCGCCTTTGCATTTCGTCTTTGAAGGTCTGTGACCTCATCAAACGGTGTGTCAAACACAAGGGATGCTGTACTTCTGTGGATATCCTGACCATTCTTAAATGCCTCTATCATCCTTTCATCCCCGGAAAGCGCCGCAAGCACTCGAAGCTCAATCTGCGAGTAGTCTGAGTCAACAAACAAATCTCCATCCTCAGGCAGAAATACCTTTCTGATAAGCTTGCCCAGCTCAATCCTTATCGGGATATTCTGCAGATTAGGTTCTGTGCTTGAAAGACGGCCTGTCGCAGTGATTGTCTGATTTAAGGTAGTATGGATTTTGCCATCGGATGCAATATATCCCGAAAGTCCGTCAGCATATGTGCTCTTTAGCTTTGTTAGCTGTCTGTATTCCAGAATATCCGCGACAATCGGATACTCCGGTGCCAGCTTTTCAAGCACATCTGCCGCAGTAGAATAACCGGTCTTTGTCTTCTTTTCATTTGGCAGTCCAAGCTTTTCAAAGAGAATGACTCCAAGCTGCTTTGGCGAATTTATATTAAACTCTTCACCTGCTGCCTCGTATATTTTCTTTTCAAGCTCAGCTATCGAAACAGCAAGCTTGTCTCCATACTCCTTAAGCTTTATTCCATCAGCCCTTATACCCTCATTTTCCATATCATACAGCACGAAAACGAGTGGCAGCTCTATATCTTTATAAAGAGTGAGCATATCCATTTCCTTTAGCTTCTGCAAAAGAACCGGCTTTGATTTCCAGGCAGTATACACCTCGTAGCAGGCACAGTCCACTGCCTTTTTCTCATCCTCCTTCATCATCTGAGTAAAATCAAGCTTCCCCAGATAATCCTTTTTAGATGAGAGCATAAGCCCCAGATAGTCCTTTGCAACCGCATCATAGGGATACTCCCCGACAAGCGGATTGATAAGGTATGCAGCCACCATCATGTCAAAATATCTGTCTCTGTCATCTGCCTTTATCTCTCTGCTCTTAAATCTGTGCAGATTCGTCTTTAAATCCGGTGATATCCATGACTTTACTTCCAGGGTATTTAGTTTTTCATCGAGGAAGCTGCTTGAAATCTCATCACCTGTACAGATAAAATATATGTCCTCCTCTGAAAAACAAATCGAAACAGCAAGATAATCGTTAGAAACCGGCTCCGAAAACAGACTTAGCTGTCCATCACTTTTGCTGTTTCCAAAAGACTCTCCCGGTACTACCGCAAATGCGACCTCCCTGCCCTTTGCCTTCTCAAACACACTCTCTGCAGTCTTTAAGTCCCTTACTACCACAAAATGCTCCTCGGCATTGTTTTTAGGAGCCTCCACGTTAAACCGCGACAGCATGTTTTTGAATTCGTATCTTTTGCACAGTAAAAAGGCTTCCTCAGTGTAGAGTGACTCTACTCCGCCACTAAGCTTTGCATCAGCAAATTCATAGTCAACAGGTGCATCAAGTATGATTGTCGCAAGCTCCTTGCTCATAACTGCCTGCTCCCAGTACTCCACTATATTCTTTGAAGCCCTTGGCGGCTTTACATTCTCAGCGTCCTCATGTACTGCCTCTATACAGTGATATTTTGCTATAAGTGCGCCTGCTGTCTTTTCGCCGATACCGGGTACCCCGGGAATATTATCAGACGTATCCCCCTGCAGAGCCTTTACATCGATAAACTCCTTTGGAGTGACGCCGTACTTTTCGATAACATCTGCTGTATTGTAGTTTTCTATCTCGGTTCCTGTCTTTTTGGTCTTTGGAATCCTTACCATGACATGGTCAGTCGCAAGCTGCAAAAGGTCTCTGTCTCCGGAAATGATAGCGACATCCATACCGGCCTTTTCTGCCCTGACAGATAAAGTTCCAAGTATATCGTCGGCCTCATAGCCTTCCTTTTCCACGATTTTTATGCCCATGGCAGTAAGCATTTCCTTTATCATAGGCACCTGCTGCCTGAGTTCCTCGTCCATAGGCTTTCTCGTGCCCTTGTACGCATCAAACATCCTGTGGCGAAACGTCGGCGCATGCACATCAAATGCCACCGTCAGATAGTCAGGCTTTTCCTCGTCAAGGATCTTGAACATGATATTCAAAAATCCATAGACTGCATTTGTGTGAAGCCCCTCTGAATTTGTCAGATCAGGCAGCCCGTGATATGCCCTGTTTAAAATACTGTGTCCGTCTATAAGTACAAGCTTTTCACTCATTTTGATACTTTCCTTACTGTCAATTATAATATTGTTGTAATCGCTGCCGGCCACACTGCAGTGCAGGCAGTAACGTTAAATAGCTCTTGTATATTTCTTGAGCCACTGGGCCTCCTCATCATTCAAAAATGGTGAAACAAGCTCATAAACTCTCGCATGATAAGCATTCAGGTATCCTTTTTCCCTGTCTGTCATCTGATTTGGATCAATCGCATCGAGATCTATAGGCACATAGGTCAGATTCTCAAAATACATGAACTGGCCATACTCATTTTTCTCACCCTTTCGGCAGATAAGCTCATTCTCTGTACGAATACCGAATTTGCCCTCTAAATAGATGCCCGGCTCATCTGTAGTGACCATGCCCTCTTCTATCACACGCTCTGCAGTCCTGCCCGGATACTGCTTCCAGTGGAAGCTGTTTGGTCCCTCATGCACATTGAGCACATAGCCCACACCGTGTCCGGTACCGTGATTGTAGTCCATGCCGATCTCCCATAAAGGCTCTCTTGCCAGAATATCAAAGTTTAGTCCCGAGCAGCCCTCCTTAAACCTTGCATTTGCCAGGTTCATATTTGAGCGGCACACTCTCGTAAACATATCCTTCATCTCGTCAGTCACCGGTCCTAACGCAAAGGTTCTCGTGATATCTGTGGTTCCCTCCAGATAATGTCCGCCTGAATCAACCAGTAAAAAACTTTCCGGCTTAAGCGGCCTGTCAGACTCCTCTGTTGCAGAGTAATGCACAATAGCACCATGATCAGCATATCCACATATTGTGGCAAAGCTCAAATCAAGAAAGCCCTCCTGCTCTGCTCTAAGCGATGCAAGATAATCTGAAGCCGAAATCTCTGTCATAGGTATCTTACCTATATTTGTCTTAAGCCAGTACATGAACCTGCACATCGCAACTGCATCCTTCAAATGCGCCTTGCGCAGATTTTCAAGCTGTACTTTATTCTTTACGGCCTTCATGACAACTGTAGGATCCTCCGCATCAATCACCTTAACACCATCCGGCAGGCTGTTGCAGACGCGGTAATTTACAACCGATGTATTTAGAAGCACTGTTTCTTTTTCATCAATATGCTTAACATATTCATAAAAATCATCGTAAGGTCTTGTCTGTATACCATTCTTATCGAGGTATGCCTTAAGAGCCTCTGTCACAACCTCTTCCTGCAAAAACCATATGCAGCTGTCCTGTGACAATGCCAGGTATGAAAGAACTACAGGCACATAGCTTATGTCGCCTCCCCTGACATTTAAAAGCCATGCTATATCGTAAAGTGATGACATCAGATGAAGTGTTGCGCCCTTTTTTGCCATCTGCTCTCTGACTCTTTTAAGCTTTGAGCTTATATCCTCACCGGTATATTTATTGTCAAAAATCATAACAGCTTCCTTTGACATAGGTGGTCTGTCAGTCCATATAAGGTCAATCAGATCCTCATTTACATACATGCTGCCGTGCTTTTCTTTTGCGATTTCAGAAAGCCTTTTGCCCCATGCGGCATTTACCACTCTGCCGTCAAAGCCTATTACACCGCCATCCGAAAGAGTATCCTTTATATACTCATCAACTGTCGGTACGCCCTCCTCGCCAATCTTAAAGAGCTTTACAGTGGTATCCTTAAGCTGCGCAGCCGCCTGCACAAAATACCTGCCGTCTGTCCATAGTCCGGCCTCATCCATAGTGATGACTGCGGTACCTGCTGATCCCGTGAAGCCTGTAATATATTTGCGTGCCTTAAAATGCTCTCCTACATACTCTGACTCATGAAAATCAGCAGTAGGTACCACATACAGCGAGATGCCCCTCTTTGCCATCTCGCTTCTCAATGCTTTTAATCTATCCTGTATCATCTTATTATGCCTCTTTAAATTCAAAAAATTTCGTATCTAATTCCGGATACATTCTCTTTAATGAGATTGGTTTGCCGGATTTGTTCAAAAAGCAATGGCTGCTTTTTGCAGTAGTGCGAAGCTCGCCTGTCTCTTTATCTTTCATGACATACTCAAGCTCCATCTTGATTCCGTTATACTTAAGCAGCTTTGTGTAGATAACGACCGTATCATCAAAATGTACCATACTGTGATACTCTACCGATATCGACAGCACCGGACTTATGATTTCCATATCCTCCATCTGCCTGTAGTTGAGTCCTATCTGATCCATCAAATCAAGTCTTGCTTCTTCCATCCACTTGACATAGTTTGAATGGTGGATTATACCCATCTGATCTGTTTCATAATACTTTGCGTGGTGCTCGTAAGGACGGATTCTAAGCTCGCCTTGTGAGCCGGCAATCTGTAACTCATTATTTGCCATAAAAAATTCCTCCATTCATATTTTGGTCTTATTTCTATTATGCCACATTGGACAGCTAAATTCAACGACTTGACCGTAAAATATAAACCGCCAAAAATATAAACCGGCTGCTACCTGCGTATCATGCTGTAGCAGTCTCTGCATATATTGCGCGAATTTCCAATCGGAAGTATTCTGCCGCAATAGCGGCATCTGATTATATACTCATCCTTACTCTTTGCAAGAAGCTGCATAATCTTGGCCTGTGTTTTGTCACGCTCGTTTTCAAGCCAGTCCTCATCCACAATTTTGCCCATGCGGACTGAAAACTGATAGTACAAATCAAGCTTTTTGTAATAGGATTCGTATTTCATGAGTCCCTGATACTTTGAATGCTTATCCGGCTTATCGAGAGAGATATCAGACGTATATGACATGCAGTAACGCAGCCATTGTCTGACAAGCTCCCTGTCCTTTATATCTATAGGACATGTAATCATCTTATAAAGCAGATATTTGTCATCAAAATCTGCGATAAAGTATCGCTCCTTATACGCATATCCATACAAAAACAATATCTCATCGACATTGATTTTCCTAAACGGTGCTGATGGCTCTGCCTCATGCCAGAGCTTAATTATCGCATCAAGCGGCGCATCCATTGTAAGGAGCACCTGCGGGAAGCCAAGACTTACTATATCAATATCCTGCTCCGGTATATTTAGCGTATTCTTCAGATAATTCAGATTCTTTTGACCTAAGGCTGTCACATAGCCTGTATCATACAGACCGAATCTGCCTGCACGGCCTGCTATCTGTTTTATCTCAGAGATGACAAGCGGACGTCTTGATACTCCATCAAACTTTTCCACCTCCAGAAATACAATTCTTCTGACCGGCAGATTGAGTCCCATTCCTATCGCATCTGTTGACACGACAACCTGTGTCTTTTTCTCATTAAAAAGCGTCATCTGCCTGCGCCTTATTTCCGGTGGCAGACTTCCGTATATGACACTTGGCTTTATGCCGTTTTCCTCAAGACGCCCTGCTATATTGAGTACCGACTTCTTTGAAAATACGATAAAGGCATCGCCATCCTTCACATCCTGTGGAAATGAAAACGGCTTATCCTCCAGCTTTAGAGCTGTCTTTCTCTCATACTCCCTTATCTCATACTCGTCATGGCACAGATTAATCAGATGGACGACAACATCCTTTGCTACCGGGCTCATGCATATATGAATCTCTCCTGCAAGTGTACCAAGAATTGCCCTGGTCCACGAATGTCCCCTGTCATCATCTGCTACCATCTGTGCCTCATCAATCACTGCGATATCATATTCCTTATCACAGTCAAGCATCTCCACTGTCGATGCTGTAATTCTGCTGTCTGATACCTCAAGACACTCCTGGCCTGTAAGCATGGTGCATGGTATGCCTGCATCATTCATCTTCTCATATACCTCAAGTGCCAGAAGTCTAAGAGGCCCCAGATACACTCCATTTTGCGCCAGCTTAAGCCTCTCAAGTGCCTGATATGTCTTACCGCTGTTAGTCGGGCCTATATGGAGTATGAAGCGCCTTTTCATGCTCTGTGCTTTTGGAAACTCCAGCTCCGGCCGAGCCGGAACCAGCGTGACAATCTCTCTTCTAAGCTCCTTGCTGCGGTACTCATTGTAAAGCGCCTTCATGCTCCTTGTACATATCGCACCTATATACTCCTTACGCAAAAGCTTTAAAAAATCTTCTGCGAGATACTCTGCTTCCTTCTCATCAAACTGCTCCATATCCACCCTGACGAGCTGCGGAATGATTTCTCTATTTAAAATATGCTTTGCATTCTTATTGTTTGAATAGTAGGTAATCAATGCAAGCCTTTTTATTTCCTGATGCAGCTTGTCGAGTGCCACAGTCTCATTTTTTGAAAATCGCGCATATTTAATTGATTTTGCTTTGCTATTGAGCCTGTGAATATAGTGTGCCAGCTTTACAGGTTTACCTGTACTTCTCTTCGCATTCTCCCTGTACTGGTCAATATAAAACTGTACCAGTACATCTTCAAACGATTTTTCCATATATGTGTATTATCCTCTTTATTTGTATACGCCGTTGAGTGTCACTTCAAAAGTAACATCCTTTCCGGCAAGCTCCGTATTTACCTTATAATCATCCGGAAATTTCAGGTTTAAATCAAAGGTTTCTCCCACCTTGTGACCTACCACTCCGTCCTCAAAGCCATCTATATAGCTGCCTGAGCCAAGCACCAGGTCTGTGCCCTGTCCATCAGTGCTTCCACCCTTGAATTTTTCTCCGTCCATATATCCGGTGTAATCAATATTTACCTTATCTCCGTTTTCTGCAACCGTGTCAGTCTCTGTATTCAGTGTTGCTGCCTTGGTCTGTGAATCACTGCTTTGTGTCTCGGATGCCTGAGATTCTGTAGTCTGTGATGCAGCTTGCGTACCGGCAGTGCCCTTTGACGATGAACCGCCCGATGTCGCAACTGCCCAGATTAGCACTATGACTACCACAACGACTGCCACTACCGGCACCCAGAATTTCAGCAGATTCACAACCTTTGCCTTCTTTTCTGCCTTCTCTCTCGATTCTTCTTTTTTCCTGTGCGATTTTTTTGTTTTGTTTATTCATTTTGTTAATCTCCTGTTTTATTTTTATTATTGAATTATACTATTACAATTTGAACATTCTGTGTTTCGCATAAATGAACAGTATGCGTTGTCTGTCAGTGCATTCGCTATCTGTCACTGTTCGCTTTAAACTTTAAACGGCTGCGTCTCTTAACTATTTGACGCAATAATAAAAGCAGTAGAAAGACACCCACACAGCCTGCGCTTATAGCTGCACCTGCCTTAAGCCCCGGTGTCTCATAATTTAGCTCTATCTCATGCTCTCCCTCATCCAGATGAATGCTCACAAAGGTATCGGAAAAATCCTCATACTCTGCATCCTTCCCATCCACCTTCATAGTCCAGCCCTTTTCACTCGGAATAGAAAGCACAAGCTGTCCTGCCTGCTTCACATCAATGTGTCCGCTTATGTGTGTATCTGAAAAATCATCCACCGAGAGTGTCTGCTCATTGAGTGTATTGTAAGCACTCTCAACTGCAGCAATGGAAAGCTCGTATACGTTAAATCGCACAGCATCGGCATCAGTGTTTGTGACGGAAACTGTCTCCCCCGCCTTCACGTATCCCAGGTCAAACAGATACCTGTGAGTGGTCTTCGAGTATGTGGTCTCATACTCTCCGTGGCTGAAGGTCAGACTGTCAGTGCTGCACGAATCGTATGCCGCATAATAATGTCCGTTATGGTCAAAGGTGAGAGTCGTAGTTCCCGGATTTTCGTCCTGAATGCACTCTGTCAGGGTCAGCGTATCATCTGCTGCGCCAAGGAGCCTGCCAAGGGAATTAATCGAATAGATTTTCGATGACGAGGATGGCTTCCACTCATCAATCACTCCCTCATCCATCATAAACCCAAGCGGAAGCGTGTAGTTATTCCGATACAGATAGTGATTTCCACATTTTCCCACAAGTGTAATCAGCTCATTTTGTGGCTGTATTGATTTCGTAACCATATATCTGACCGAAAGCATGGCTGACGTGACAGGTGTGGCACCGTTATAGCAGTAGAAATTCTTGCCTCCCTCCATATAAAGCGCCTGATAAAAATGGCTCACATTTATATTCATCAGGGAAGAAAACTGTGTTCCGGAAGCATAGCCGTATCGTGTGCCATCATTTTTAGTAAGTCGGCCTGTATCCTCAACTCTGTAAAATGGTACATCGTTGTCAGCTGCATCCTCTTTTGCCAGCTCCAGTGCTTTTTGCATATCGTCCACATTGGCATTGTAGCTGCTTCTGCCGGTACATCCAAGTCCTGTCACAGCCATATTGACAGCCAGCTCCACAATCGCAATACCGCATGTTATGACCATCAAAAGCTCCCTGTTTTTCCTTGCTGCAAGCTTTAAAAGTACTGTCATAATGCCGTACAGCGCAACAAACAATATGCTTATGATAACTGCATAATACTCTGTCACATTCTCATCGGCAAACATCGTGCTTACTGCCATAAGCGCCGATGCAAATACCACTGCCACTCCAATATGCCACAGTCTTATGCCACGCCACTTTCTTACTGTAGCATAGCCTATGGTCAATACAAGAAATGCATACAGATACGACTGTCTGCCAGGCAACGAATCCGGAAAATGCAGTCCGTGCCATATAAAGTCAAGCTGTTTATTGGCAAAGCTTGCCATGAAAAACAACACAAACAATACAGGAGCTATTTTTTTCTTCGGTTTAATCCTTTTGTTGAACACAAACAGTATCAAAAGCATCACACTAAATGCTCCGGCATACAGATTCGGCCAGTTCTCTGCCCCCTCATAGACGCTTGCTGTCGTACACATCCTGCCGACCTCTGATAAGAGATTAAAATACCACTCTATCTGCTTTGGGAACTCAATCCCCGATGAACCGCTGTAGCTTAAAATGATAAGCTCCGGGATGATTAGCACCATCGCAGTGCCTCCAGCCAAAAGCGAGTAAACGGCAAATCTCACAATTGCAGCCATTTTACCGCCATTTTGCGTAAAGAAAAGCCATGCAAACCAGAATACCAAAAAGATGCAAAGCATGATGCTCAGATAATAGTTTGACAATATACAAAGTGCCAGTGATACATAGTAAAGCACCGGCTTTTTGTCCCGCACAAGCTTCTCAAGTCCTACTATCGCAAGCGGTGCAACCGCCACAACATCCATCCACATGACATCCCAGCTATACGCAGCTACAAAGCCGGAAAGTGCATATGCCGTAGAAAAAACAAATGCCGGCACAAATGTATTATTGTGATACCTGTTATCCTTTCCAAGAAGTACAAAGTGTTCCTTCAGAAAATAAAAAAATGTTGCTCCGCTAAGCGAAATCTTAAAAATGATTAGCAGCTCGATAAACTCAATAATATGGCTCTTTGGAAAAAGCACCACAAGCCAGTTTAACGGACTCGCCAGATAATAGGCAAATACCGATACAAAATCACTGCCAAGCCCGATATTCCATGTATACATGAGGCTCGCACCATTTCTTAGCTTTTCCCACAGCTCATTAAAGAAAGGCAGATACTGGTGATACAAATCCATATGCAAAAGGCAGTAATCGCCAAATGGATACACACCGTTTCCTATACAGATGATTATACATATGAAAAATGGAATTAAAAACGCTGTCAAAAGTGGATGCTTTTTAACAAAATTCATCACTTGCCCTCCCAGTCAAACAGTCTGTAATATTGCAAAATCTTATAATTGTTTAGCATATCCGAGTCGGTCTGATTCTTTTTACTTCCGGTTGCCTTGTCTGATTTATTTGATGCTTTATCTAATGTCTTATCTGCAGTTTTATCCGTGCGTACCGCTGATATAACAGGATACTCCTCCTGCAGCTTAAGCAGAAAGCTCTGGTAGTCATTTGTCGGCACACCTGCCGCTTTAAGTACGTTTGCAGCCAGATAATTGACGCTCGTGTCTTTTCCTGCAGCCTCATCAATATCATAATTTGCCCAGATAACATACGGCACCTGATAACGCAGCTTAAGCTCTTCATTGGATAAATTGTTATAATCCATGCCGTTTGCTGCAAGAACAGAGCTTGCCACAGTATCATTTGGCTGATGATCACCGAAAAATACCACTATGGTTTTCTCATCCACATTTGAGAAATATTCAATGAGGTTCTTTAAATCCTCGTCTGTCAGCTTAATCAATGAAAGATACTGGTCAAGTGCAGAATTATTAAGCTTATCTGCTGTCACCGTATTATCAAAGCCGTAGTAAGTATTTGTGTATCCGCCATGGTTTTGCATAGTGACATTGAATATAAATGCCGGCTGGCCATCCGGTTTATTCTCATAGGTCTCAATAATCTTATCAAAGGATGTCTCATCACTTATATATTCGCGCACAAACCTCTGATTAGAATAATCCTGCATAAACGAAAGATTATCAAATCCCAAAAGAGGATAGACCGTATCCCTGTTCCATCCACTGCTATAGTACGGATGCTGTGCATACGTTGCGTAACCTATACTCTTTAGATAGCTTGCAAGAGAAGGTGTCTTACTCTTTATATACTGCTGATACGGAATGCTTCCTACCGGCAGAAAAGCCATCGTATTGCCTGTCAGAAACTCAAACTCAGTATCAGCGGTATTTCCACCGCATACAGACGTATTCAGATATCCTGTTATAGTGTTCTCATTGCCCTTTTCAAGACTGTGTACAAACGGCATATAGTCTGTATTTGTATCAAAATCACCGAGCACTGACAGGTCTGAAAATGCCTCATCCATCACAACTATAATATTCGGATAATCACTTTTATCTGTAATTGCAGTATTATTAGCTGCATCTGAATTATCATCTGTACCGGAATAGCTGTCAAGCAGCTCCTTAGCCTTCTGTCTGCTATACCCATCAGGCTTATCAACCGCCACAAACTTAAGATCCATCGCAAAGGTCACTGCCATTCCATTCACCTTTGTCATATATGCCGGTGTAAAGAGAAACGGATACAGATAATTGTCCGTCTGGAAATCCTCATCCTGCAGGGCATTCACAAACAGACACAGCGCAAGTATTCCAAGCACAGTCGGAATTAGTCTGAACCTGAATTTCCACTTAATTCTGAAATCAACAAAATGCATCAGCATAATAAGAGCTATAAATATAACTGTAACAACAACTACTCCTGCAGTCGGTGCGAAATCATAATTGGATGCAACACTTGTCGCCGTACCAATTGAAAAAATATCCCATGGAACAAAAGGAGTCGAGCGGAAAAGCATAACATAATGATTAATCAGTCCAAAAACCATTGCCACGATAAAAACTGCACGAAGTGCCCATTTCGCCCTGCCCGTAACAAAATAAAGAATCCAGGCAATCAGCTCAAACAAAATAATATTAAAAAATCCCGCCATAAATCTGACTTCTTCAAAAGGATTATGTTCGTAGAACTCCATAAGATAAAAAGCCGCAATCGGAAAAATCGAGAATAATACAACATTGAATATAATTTCATATTTTTTATAAATCTTTTTTATCATCATAATGCTCCTGTTTACTATCTGGTATTACAGCCTATATGGCAGATTTTTGGGTACCTTTTTGGGTACAATTTTGGGGCAAATTTTTCTTAAAAGTACCCTAATTTCTTTAATTTTTTGAAAGATTGTAAGTAAAGAAAAACCCCGCAAACCCTTGATTTTACTGAAAATCTTGGATTTACGGGGTTTTGCAAATAGTGCCGGCAGTGGGACTTGAACCCACACGGGCTTGCGCCCAACAGATTTTGAGTCTGCATCGTCTGCCATTCCGACATGCCGGCATCTTACGAACAGACAATATTTTATCACAGTTATTGACTTCATGCAACTAAAATTTTTAATTTCAATATAAATATCTCAGCATACAACCTTATTCTTACCTGTGCATTTTCCGACATAAAGTTGTTTGTCAACAAAATTAATCCATTCCTTGTAATCCTGCCCTACTTTATATTTTCCGGCACCTATGGTCACTGTCATCCTTCCGCTGCCCTTAGATGTCCAGAAGGATTTTGAATTAATCTCTACACGAAGCTCATCGAGAAAATTCTTAGGCACCTCTCCGTCGACACATTTACCAAGAAGTAAAAACTCTTCTCCTCCCCATCTGCAATAGCTAAGCTCAACACCTCGAGCCTTGTTTACGATAGTACGAGCGAGCATCTTAAGTGCATCATCTCCTACATTATGTCCGAATGAATCGTTAATTTTCTTAAAATCATCAATATCAATCATCGCAAGGAAATATTCCCCCTGCTTCTCAGCCTCAAAAAGATTCTTAAGCTTTGCCATCATATAGAAACGATTTGGAAGCTCCGTCAGCGCATCAAACTGTGCCTGCTTTTCCATTGCCCCCTCCTCGGAAGACATAAAATGCAAAAGGCACATCATACATATTATTATCAAGAAAACTACACCCGAAATCATAGCAATAGAAATACTCTTAATAACAACAGAATCCAACTTATATAAAGGTGTGTAAAAGCCATCAAACATATAAAGAATAATCAGAGCAATAGCATATACACAGCAAAGCAGAATGGCAACATGATTCTTTTTTTTCTTCCTGAGGACCACATAATCCATGGCAAAAAGAAAAAACATTGCATCGATCAAAAAAAGCTGGAAATTACATTGAATTCCGAGACAAACCACCGCAAGTATCATATGAAGCAATATCTCAACAGCCACACTATAAACATATATGCTCAGTTTTTCAGATTTTGTCAGACTGAATGCAAGGAAATAAAAGCATATGCTGATCAGATTGACTCCTGCCATCAAGTCTACACCTAATGATGAAAACATAAATAGCATCAGCAGATGGATGACAAGAAATATTTTGTTTACATTAAATAGAAAGCTCTGCTCCTTAGCAGTACTATCATTGCTACCCATTGTCCAGTACCTTCATAAAAAATATCTAATATATTACTATAGAATAATAACACATTTTAGCCAATATAACAATATATTATTGTGCAAAAGTACTAGACTATTTTGCTCTTTTTTTTCTGATTATATATCCAATAAGAATAATAACAGCACTTGTTATGACACTTCCATAAAATGTCATTCCTCTGCACAAAAGTTCCATATTTGCTGCATTCTTACCAACAAGCTGTTTAAACCCATCAATCATAATATAATCAGCCACGCCCATAGCACCGGGTATCGGCACACAATTGGAGCCCATCGCCACAAAACACTGTATCACACTCACATCAACTGCCTTATATACGCCTTCGCCGACTGCCATAAAAATCATAAACGATACCAAAAGCTGTGAAACTCTCTGCATTATATTCCAAAAGAAAATCTCGATGAGAAGCCCGGTCTGCCCTGTGATACTGTTTGAACATTCCTGATATTCTTTCATAGTATTTTTAAGCTTTATTCGAAGCCTGTCACCATGCCGTATTATATGTATTTTCTCTAAAAGTCGGATAAAACCATCACAAATTGAGTATAGTATGCTTCCCTTCCTTAGCAGCATATAAAATACAAGAGCCAGAAAAATCAGCACTACTATTCCCAAATATATAAACATCCGGGAAATACCTGAGAAATTTTTCAGCAAAGGATACTTAAAAATCATGCATAGTAAGCCAATTGTTAAAAGTGAAAGTGTATACATAACAAGATTAATCAGCAGGGCCACTGTAGCAGCATAGCCCGGTATGCCATCCCTTATCATGAAATACGCACTGGCTGGCTGTCCTCCCGATGCCGATGGTGTAATAGCCGAAAAATACACATCGGCTCCACCATACACAGTACCATCAATCGCACTGGTTTTATACCCAAAGTGTCTTGCCATGCGTACCAGAGCAAAGCCTTCAAACCAAATAAACCCAAACGTACAAACAAAACTCATAAAAAGCCAGCCTTTATTTGCATTTATGATAAAACTCATAAGAATTTCAAACGAAAAATGCTTGCTCTGTGAGACAACAGTCCATATGCTTAAGATAGCTATAAAAACAGAAGCTATCGCCCAAAATATCTTTTTTCTGTCCATTAAATCTAATCCCCTTAAAAAAACTGGTAAAGTGAATTATGAAAATACACCATACCAGTTTATTGTAGAGAATATATATAACTTTATCAAGTAAAATATTATTAATATCTTTTTAATGTTTGTTAAATTATTTACTGTTACAACTAACAAATCAGTCTAAATACAAATTAACTTCTATGATTCCTCTTCCTCATCATTGTCAGTGTTCATCATATACACACCCCTGCTTGCATCTCCATCAGGATTCTTTCCAAACTCGTAATCATTTCCCGGCAGAATAGCATTTAAGAAAATCCCTGCGATTGCTGCAATTGCCAAAGCTGTCAGTGTAATTGATGTTCCTGCTACAGTAAATGTCAGTCCATTTCCAAAGCCAAGACCACATACAAAAATAACACCTGCAATAATCAGATTTCTTGATTTAGTCAGATCCACCTTGTTTTCAACAACATTTCTAACTCCTATTGCTGAAATCATTCCATAAAGCATAAATGAAACTCCACCAATAATCGCTGATGGCATAGTAGATATTACAGCCGAAAACTTTGGAATAAACGAAAGTACAATAGCAAAAACCGCTGCAATACGGATAACTCTCGGATCATATACCTTAGACAGCTCAAGTACACCCGTATTCTCACCATATGTTGTATTAGCCGGTCCACCAACGGCTCCTGCGAATGCAGTCGCAATTCCATCACCTATAAGTGTCCTATGAAGCCCCGGATCAGCGATGAAGTTCTGCTCTACCGTGGCTGAAATAGCTGACATATCACCAATGTGCTCCATCATTGTCGCAATAGCAATAGGTGCCATAACAAGAATAGACGTAATATCAAACTTCATGAACTGGAATTTAGGTATTCCAACCCACGCAGATGATGCAATTGATGTAAAATCAAGAATTGACGAACCATCAGGATTAGTAATTCCAGCAGTATTCATAATAAGAGCCACAACATAGGAAATAATTACTCCCATTAGAATAGGAATGATCTTAAATAAGCCCTTTCCCCAAATATTGAAAATAATTATAACTCCAAGTGCAATAATTGCAAGAACCCAGTTTGTTGAAGCATTATTGATAGCTGAACCGGCAAGTGAAAGACCAATGCATATGATAATAGGTCCTGTCACTACAGGTGGAAGAAAGCGCATTACACGCTTAATTCCAACCAGCTTAATGATAAGTGCAAGTACGAAATAAAGCATACCTGCAACAAATATTCCACCACACGCATACGCGGCCTTATCATTGACAGCCATATTTGCATACATACCGCTGTCAAGGTTTGCAACAGTATAAAAGCCTCCTAAAAAAGCAAATGACGAACCCAAAAAAGCCGGTACCTTAAACTTTGTACACAGATGAAATATAAGCGTGCCAAAGCCTGCACAAAATAGTGTAACCGACACCGAAAGACCTCTCGTCAGTGACTCCCCGCAAGCTTTCTGAAAATACCCCGATACAAGAATAGGTACAAGAATTGTAGCACCGAACATAGCAAACATATGTTGTAAACCAAGTACAAGCATTTTGGCCGTTCCAAGCTGTCTCGCATCACGAATTGGTTCCTGTTTCTTTTGTTCCATAACAACCTCCTTAATGAATTAATCTTTTCGATATGCAACTGAACACATTATAGCATTTTTTAATTATTATTTCATTATTTTTTCATTATTATTTCATGATTTTTTATAAAAAAAGACATCCTACAGGACGTCTTAAAATAAATCATATTTAATAAATATGTACCTTCAAAACTTCATACAAATCCGATTTGTTTTTCTCAGTTATTAACCAGATTAAGCCCTCGACCTATTAGTAACAGTCAGCTCCACATGTTG
>OGDS01000137.1_pt1 | contig 78600 bp, 107 predicted proteins | sample 1570351 | NCBI WGS metagenome assembly OGDS01 (sample SAMEA2581974, study PRJEB24529) | metagenome | biome: Human gut stool | place: China | collected 2011
ACATATCCATATCTTCCAAAGAGAACTCAACCCGAATCTTTTTCGAGTCGACCTCTCCCTTGGAAAGCAAGACAACCGTCTCCACATGCTCGGTGAACGGAAACATATCCACGCCCACGCCCTTCGCCACGCGGTAACCCTTCTTCTTAAAATACTTCAGGTCTCTGACCAGTGTCTCGGGATTGCAGGAGACGTAGACGATTCGCTCGGGACCAATTTGGACTACGGAGCTCATGAATTCTTCGGTGCTGCCGCTTCTGGGAGGATCCATCAGGACGACATCTACTTTCGCACCCTGTCCGGCCATCTCCACCAGGAATTTCCCGGCATCGTTCTGGTAGAACTGGATATTGCGGATCTGATTCGCTTTGGCATTGTTGCGGGCATCCCTTACAGCATCGGCATTTAACTCCACACCGATGACCTTGCCGGCCTTGTCGCTAGCGATCATGCCGATCGTTCCAGTTCCGCAGTAGGCATCCACCACAGTCTCTTTGCCAGTGAGTCCGGCATACTCCAAAGCTTTCCCATAGAGTATCTCGGTCTGTACCGGATTCACCTGATAGAAGGATTTGGGAGAAATACGGAACCTCTTTCCGCACAGTTCATCCTCAATATATCCCTTGCCGTAGATCACATGCTCCTTGTCGCCAAGTACCATGCTGGTATTTCGATTGTTAACATTGATGACCACGGTAGTGATCTCCGGGTGAAGCTTCAGCAGTGCCTTCACAAAATTATTCTTGGAGGGCAGGATCGGGGAAGTCAGCACCAGTACCACCATGATCTGGCCGGTGACATGTCCGGTGCGGATCAGGACATGGCGCAACAGTCCGTATCCGGTATCCTCATTGTAGGGACGGATATGAAAAGATTTCAACAGTCCCCGGATAGATACAATGATCTCATCCGCTTTGGCGTTCTCAATCAGACAGCTGTCCACGGGAACGATCCGGTGACTCTTCTGCTCATAGATGCCGGAGATGGCATCGTGATACCGGTTCTCGCCGAATACCGCATGTACCTTGTTCCGATAATGCTCCGGATGCTCCATGGGAATCACGCCCTCTATTTTGCAAAAGGGAGCCAGTAGCTCCCCTAATTGCTTTTCTTTCTTTTTTAATTGTTCTGCATACGGCTGATTGATCCAGCTACAGCCACCGCACTTGTCGGCTACCGGGCAGATGCCGCTCTTATTTTTCACGGTCGTCTTTTCCCGTCCCTGTCCTACGGGTGTCTGTTTTTCCTTGTCTGCCATCACTTTAGGGGTTCCCGCCGCATTGATTTTTCCCGTCACTTTGGTCTTCCCCGTCCCATTCGCAGTCCTGGACGCTCTTCTATCATTTCTATTATCGTTCTTCATCATTCCGCCTGACTTCATTTAGTCATCCAGTCTTCTCATTTCTGTGTAAGCCAAAAGCAGCGGTCCCACACCCTTGGCATCGTCTTCCACGATGGGCTCTGACATATAGTATTCGAAGCTGCCGTCACGGCGGCGGTTATCCTCTGGTCCCAGTCCTGCTACGAGGCAGATACCGCCGAGGCTTAAATGTCCGTCCTTCTCCTTCAGATAGCGGTCACAGATACCCTGGAATGCCTTTAATCCATAGGCTCTGTAAGACTCCGGTAAAAATCCGAGTCTCACGCCCTTCAGCAGGGAGTAAGCCATGATCGCACTTCCGCTGGTCTCTAAGTAGTTCGGCTCCTTGCCGCCCAGTGCAGGAAGCTGGTACCACATACCGCTCTCATCCTGGAATTTTAACATGGAATCGATCAGATCCACGAATACCTTCTTCAGATTGTCATACTCTGCCTTGTACTCTTCTCCGGGCTCACATTTGCTCAGGGTATCCAAAAGTGCCATGGAATACCAGCCCAGTGCCCTCAGCCAGAAATTCTGTGACAGTCCGGTCTCCTTGTCACACCAGAAGGCTTTTTTCGAGGCATCGTATCCGTGATAGTATAACCCGGTCTTTGGATCCCTCATATATTTTACGACATTGGCAAACTGATGGAAAATGTCATCGTAGTGCTTCTTGTCATCGAATTTGGTCTCATATTCCATGTAAAAGGGCTGTCCCATATACATGCCGTCCAGCCATACCTGATTGGGATAGATCTTCTTGTGCCAGAAGTTGCCCTCCTCGGTACGGGGCTGCGTCTCCACCTGACTGTAGATCAGGTCGATCGCCTTGCGATATTTTTCCTTGCCGTTTAAGGCATACAATGCGAACAGGGTCTTGCCTGCATTGACATTGTCAATATTATATTCTTCCACGGAATACTTCGTAATCGTACCGTCTTCCTGTACTCTGTGGTCAATAAATGCATCTGCGAATTCGTAATACTTCTTCTCTCCGGTAGCGTTGTAGATCTCTAAAAGTGCCAGGATCATGCAGCCATCAATATAATTCCAGCCGGCAGCTTTCCCTTCTCTTGCCTTCTCAATGTTCCATGCGGGAACATCCAAAGTGCTCTTCTCGATCAGTTCATCAATGTATTTCTCAAAAATAGGCAGTTGCATGTATTATTTTCCTCCATTTTCTGTATTCAGAGCATCATTCGCAAAATTGCCCCTGCGGTGCTTTCTTTTTGCTCGAATTTACGTTGCTCCGAATAGTTATCATTGTACACATTTCTCAATTTATAGTCAATAATTATAAAATACTATGCTCTTACCCAAACATCACTTTCTCGCTCTGGAATGCCCTCGTCAGTCCGAATACCAGCACTCCCGCCACACACAGATTCATGATCACGGTCAAAAAAATTTCCACCGGCTGATAGCTAAAAGAAAAAATACCGTTCATGCACTGTACGCTGTTATATACCGGAATCAGATACCGATACAGCGGAATCTCTTTTCCCTGACTGAGCATAGGGCTCAGTCCGATAAAGGTCACCACGATGGTAAAAGGGGAGACTGTCGTAGCCGCTTCTTTCACGCTTTTTGCGAAAGCGGAGGCCAGTGCGATCATGGATACCAGCACCATTACCGTAGACAGAATGATCAGAAGCAGCATCGCAAAATCCATAGGCGTATACACCGAGGAATCCACCCCGGTCAGTTCCCCGCCCATCATTTTCGGCAGTGCCGCAAAGGTTCCGATAAAGCTGGAACAACCTGCCAGGAGTGCAATAATGCTTAAGGAAAATACTTTGCCAAGTGCCAGAGAGCTCCTCTTCATGGGAGTTACAAGCAAGGTCGCTATGGTACCACGCTCCTTCTCCCCGGCGATGGATTCCGGTGCCACGGACATACATCCACTGTATAAAAACATCATAAGCAGCAGGGGCATCATCATGGAAAACATCTGTCCCGTAGTATCTTTGCTGGTGGCACAATCGTAATACACGGAATCCCCGGCATTGATGTCTAACTTATTAGATATAGATGTCTCATATGCCTCCAAAATGTCCGACACTTCATTGTAAAAATGAGTGGATTCCGTCTCCGCGGAATTGTAATAGATCTCCACGTTGGGCGCCGGTTTTCCACTCTGCACCTGATAGTTTTCCACAGCCTGATCAAAATCCACCGGGAATACTACCAGTCCGTCTGCCTGTTTGTCCTGTATCTCCTGTCGCATCTGTGTCAGCTGCTCTCTATCCGCAGGCTGCCAGTCTACCTTAAGCTCCCGCAGTTCTTCTCTTAACGACTCCGGCATATCCACCACATAAGCTTTCGCCACGTAAGCTTCTTCCGGAAGTATGGACTTCATCATGGCGCTTCCCAAAAAACTGTACACCACATAGATCATGATTCCAGGGAGCAAAAGTGTCGTGATTACCAGCCTTCTGTCTCCGAAAAATCTTGCCAGTTCTTTTTTCATTACCGTAATCGTATTATTTGTCATGGTTCTCGTCCTCCCCGTTCACCGCTTCATAGATTTCAAAAAAGCGATCCTCCAGGCTCTTATCACCGCAAAGCGTCCGCAGGTCCTCACAGGCTGCCATACGACCGTTAATAATAATTCCCACCCGGTCGCAGATCTTCTCCACCAGACTGAAAATGTGCGTTGATATGATAATGGTCTTCCCCTGCTCCTTCAGGTCCAAAAGAAAATCCGTCACCACCTTCGCCGTCAGAATATCCAGTCCATTGGTGGGTTCATCAAAAATTATGATCTCCGGATCCTGCACCAGTGAGATCACCAGGGATACCTTCTGCTTCATTCCCGTAGACAGATCCCTGACGCGCACCTGTGCAAACTCCTGAATGCCGAACCGTGCAAACAGCATGCGTTTTCTGGCGTCCCGTCTGTCTGTCGGAATACCGTACAATTCAGAGAAAAAGTCATACAGATAATCCGGGGTAAAAAAATCCTCCAGCTTCAATTCACTGGTCAGAAAGCCGATCTTACGCCGTACCTCCTCCGGCTGTGTCACAATGCTGCTGCCGGATAACACCGCATCCCCGCTGTCCGGTCGGATCAACGTTGCCAACATCCGAAGCGTTGTGGTCTTACCGGCACCGTTGGGTCCCAAAAGTCCAAACACTTCCCCTCTGTTTACGCAAAAGCTCACTTGATTCACGGCAGTCTTCGTCTTCGCCGTGCTATGCTCCAGTTTCTGCTGTTTTGCCGACAGATGAAATGTCTTGCTGATCTCCTGTACCCGGATCAATTCTTCGCTGTCCCCTATCTTCCATTTTTTCTCTTCCATATACGCCATATCCTCCATGTCACTGTCTTCCCCGTCTTCCACTTTACTATCCACAGAGCATCCTGCTGTTCGTCAGATTGCAGGAATTCCCGCAATTCCCATTGCCACACATACCAGCCATAAGAGCAGAAGATGCGCAGGATAGAAAAAGTAAAAGAAATATTTATTCTGCCGCCCTCTCGTTCCGTTGTAGAACCAGATCAGAATAAAGGAAAGTGCTGCAAACATCTCCAGGCTGTCCATCAATAAAAAAATGATGACACCGGCCCACATCTGTGCTTTCTTCCGGTTACGGAACAGATAAAGTACAGTGATTGCCAAAATCCCCTTAAAATCATAATCCGTCTTAAGAACCAATGCCAGTACACATCCTGTCAGAATAATAACGGCATTCAGTCCCACGCGCAGAATCGTTTTTCCAACCGTTGTACCCGCAAAATGCTGTTCCACCAGATGAAGTCCCGCGATCACCAGCAGCCCCAATAACAATGTAAAAAATACATTCTGATATGCCGGATACCATGCCTTGCCGCTGAATGCCAGATCAAAGAGTACCTCCGAAATCAGTGCAAATAAAAACATCCTGCCCAGATACTTTTTCACATTGTGAGTCTTTTGGAATCCCTCTACCAGTAAAAAACAGTAAATCGGAAATGCAAGTCTGCCGATGATACGCATTGCCATGTAGATGCCGTACATTCCACCGTTCTGCCCCATCCAGGCAGTATAGGCCTCCTGATTCACCATAGCTTCATACAGCCCGTTTCGGATCAGCAGCCTTGTCATGATCACCGCCCCGATGTGATCGATCAACATAGTCACTACCGCGATATTTTTCAGCACTGCACTACTGATTCCTCGTTTCCCCTGTATTTTCCCTTCCTGCATTACTTCTGTCTGCATCCTTATGCTCCATCCTTGTTTTGCCTGTATTATTTAATTAGTACAATAATGCATTTGTATTGCTTTGTCAAGCATCTCGCCGATCAAGCTTTGACAAAAATGTCCCCTGCTGACGCAGAGGACACACTTATTAACAATCTTTTTCATCCTACCTTATATCCGGTTCCCCATACCACTTTCAGGTATCTGGGTTCCTTGGGATTGCTCTCGATCTTCTCACGGATGTGGCGGATATGCACCGCAATGGTGTTGTCCGCACCAATAGCCTGCATATGCCAGATAGACTCATAGATCTGGCTGATGGATAATACCTTTCCCCGCTCTTGCACCAGCAGGCGTAAGATCTTATATTCAATGGGTGTCATCTTCACTTCACGACCGTCTACCGTTACCGTACGGTTCCGGTCATTGATCTCCAGCCCATCCACGCGATAAATACTATCAATACTTTCACACAGATTGACCAGCTGTGTATACCGGCGAAGCTGTGATTTCACTCTGGCTAACAACTCCAGCGGATTATACCCCACCGTCACATAATCATCTGCACCGGCATTCAGCGCCATGATCTTGGCAGTCTCCGCATCCTGTGCGGAAATGATAATAACGGGGATCGTAGTCATATTACGGATGTCATGGATCATCTCAATGCCTTCTCCCCAGCCTCTGCCATCCAGTTCTACATCCAGCAGCAGAAGCTGGATCTCCTGTGCCCGCAGTAATTCTTGTAACTGTGCTCTCCCCGTCACTGCCACCATTTTTAATCCTTCTCCTGCGAGAAGGGAACTCATTATCTCTATTACGCCTGTATTATTATTGTATACTGCCACCCTTTTTTCCATGACCTGTACCTTACACCTTTCGTATGGGATAAAGCCCCTCTGCCTTATCCACGTTTATCGTATCCTGTCAATGCATACTTTCTGCAACATAATTATTAAAATTCTATAAACATTTCGTTTTGCTCTTATCCATTCATAAAAGCGTCTGCTTCGCAGCCGACGCCGCTACCGCGGCTCATCTTTTATTTCATGAATAAGACGCTTCGCTCATGGAATCGTAAATACACTGCTTTGCGTGCAAGCACTCACGCAGCTTATTTACGATTTCATGGCAAAACGAAACCCTACAACTACATAGACGCAATTGTAGGGCAAAAAGTTGCAATATTTTTATTTTTCAGGTGTAAAAAACTTCTTCCAGTACCAGTCCTTTGGCAGGTACTAATGCTCCCGCCTTTGCTCTGTTTCCGGACTCCAGTACATCCGTCACACTCTCCGGTGTCCGGATTCCCTTTCCGACCTCGAGGAGGGTTCCCATGAGAATACGGATCATGTGATGCAAAAATCCATTTCCGGTAAATACAAACTCCACACGGTTCTCTATCCGCTCGATCCGGATCTCGTCGATCCGGCGGACGGTGGATTTCTTACTTTTCTTCGCAGAGGTAAATGCCTTGAAATCGTGCTCTCCAAGCAATCGCTCCGCCGCCTTTCGCATAGCATCCAAATCTAATGCTTCCGGTTCCTCTGTCGCATAGCGTCTCCAGAATACATCCGGGATCTGACTGTTGATGATGCGGTAACGGTAACGCTTCCCGGTGGCATTTAATCTGCTGTGGAATCTGGGTGCCGCCTCCGACACCTCCACCACGGCAATATCCTCCGGCAGATATCGGTTACAATATTCCAGGATCTCCTCCACACTCATGGCAGATTCCGTGTGGAAATTCGCCACCTGCCCCAGGGCATGCACCCCGGCATCGGTCCTGCCGCTGGCAGAGATCTCTATGGGTTCACCACACATTTTGGTCAGCAGCGTCTCCATTTTCCCCTGGATCGTATTATCCGTGGAAGTCTGTTTCTGCCATCCCTGATATCTGGTTCCTTCATATTGCAGTCGTAGTCTGATATTTCTCATGATTTCTTTTCTTTCTGTTTTTTCGCAGAAGCTTCTTTTCGAGCTTCCTTTTGGGCTTCTTTTTGAGCCTCTTCCTCTGCTGCCTGTCTGGCCAGTTCCTCGCTCAGCCTCCGGTCTCTCTCCTGCATCTGCCGCACTTCGTCCATATCCTCCGGTTTCAGTCTGCGGAAATGATTGATCCCGGCTGTCAGAATCTTCACACTATCCTTGGTCGTCTGTAAAGCTCCCTCCTGATACATGGTAAGTGCGATCAGTCCGACCGGTACTGCCACGATCATTCCTACGACACCGCCCAGCTTATATCCTATGTACAGAAGGAACAGAGTCGGCAGAGGAGGCATTCCCACGGAATCTCCCACGATCTTCGGCTGGATCAGCTGACGCGCCAGCTGTCCGATGCCCCAGATGATCAGAAGCCCTATGGCCATTTTATAATCAGAGCTTAAGATCTTGATAATTGCCCAGGGGACCATGACGGTTCCGGTTCCAAAGAAAGGCAGGAAATCCAGAAATGCGATCCCCAGTGCGATCAACAACGCATAGTCTACCTGCAGAATGGCAAATCCGATGACTAATAGCAGATACATCCACACTTCGATCTTAAGCTGTGCCTTAAGATACCCGCCTACTGCTTTGACCAGTCCGCGCTTCAGCATATAATACCAGGACAGTACTTCCGCCGGTGTGTGCTTACGGAACCATGTTGCCAGCTGATCCCTCTCCGCTACGAAGAAATAGGAAGAAAGCAGTGCCATAATCAATCCGATCAGGATCGAAGGAACCTGCTTGGCAAAATTGCCCACAGCATTGATCGTAGGGGTGCCGATCTTACCCAGCAGATCTCCCACATAGCTTCCGATCTGATTGATGACATCCATGATGCTTTGCTGTACATCCGCCGGAAAACGGTTATAGATAACGCTCAGGTTCTGTCCGATATCGGCAAAATCATTCTCCGCACTGTCCCAGATATCCGGCAGTGCACCGATCAGTCCCATGATCTCATCGACTAACTTCGCCCCTACCAGATAGAGGATCAATATCACCAGTGCGATGACCGCCACGATGACAAATGCACTTCCCGCTTTTCGCTTGATCTTTACCTTTTCCTCAAAAAACCGCACCAGCGGACTGGCGATCAACGCGATGATCCAGCCTGCCACAAACGGTGCGAAAAATACTAACAGCTTCGGTACCAGGAAAACGATCAACGTTAATATAATAAATGCCACACCCAGATTTACCAGTGCTTTACAATATTTCCTCATATACTCCCACTCTTTCACGCATTCTGCTTTTACGCTTATTCATCCTTCCTGCTGTCTATTCCTGTGCAGGATTCTCTGCCGCCAGCACTCCGTCCAGAATCTCATAGATTTCTTCTCTTCCCTGCTTGGTCTGTGCAGAGTAAGGGATGATCTGTGTGTCCGCCCCCGCCTGTAAGGTGGTGCGGATCAGTTTTATCTGCTTTTGAATCTGGCTACGGTTGATCTTGTCCAGTTTGGTGGCAATGATGATAGGATTGTAGCCGTTACGACGGATCCAGTCATACATGATCCGGTCATTCTCCGACGGTGCATGTCTGATATCGATCAGCAAAAACACCAGCTTTAACTGTTTGGATTTATGTAGATAATCTTCGATCATCTTGCCCCACTGGGCTTTCACATTCTCATTTGCCTGGGCGTAACCGTAACCGGGGAGATCCACGAAGTAGATTTCATCGTTCACATTATAGTAATTGATGGTCTGGGTCTTACCGGGCTGGGCACTGGTTCTTGCCAGGGATTTCCGGTTCATCAGACCGTTGATCAGAGAGGATTTCCCCACATTACTTTTCCCAGCAAATGCCACCTCGGGATGGATATTTTCCGGAAGCTTACTGGTAATACCGCAGACCGTTTCCAGACTCACATTCTTTATGATCATAACAATACCTTTTTCTTTCTGCTTTTTTGCACAAAACGCTGCCCTGTGTCACCACAAGGCAGCGCCCAGATTATTTTGCCTTTTTCAGAGAATCTTCGTGTATGGTGAGAGGCTCGCTCTCTCCATCCACAGCAGCCTTAGTGACTACGCATTCCTCGATGGTATCATCGGAAGGAATCTCATACATGGTATCCATCATTACGGATTCCATAATAGAACGCAATCCTCTGGCACCGGTCTTACGTTCCAGTGCTTTGTCTGCAATCGCCTCGATGGCATCCTGCTCAAAGTCTAACTTTACATGATCCATCTGGAACAGCTTCTGGTACTGCTTTACCAGGGCATTCTTCGGCTCCTGAAGGATACGGATCAATGCTTCTCTGTCCAGTCCCCGTAAGGATACACAGATAGGCACACGTCCTACGAACTCAGGGATCAGACCGAACTTCACCAGATCATGAGGAGTTACCTCCTGTAACAGTTCACTGATGTCCTTGTCCTCTCTCTTCCCAAGCTCTGTGTTAAAACCGATGGACTTACGGTCCAGTCTGGACTCTACGATCTTCTCCAGTCCGTCGAAAGCACCGCCGCAGATAAACAGAATGTTGGTGGTATCGATCTGGATCAGTTCCTGATGAGGATGCTTTCTGCCACCCTGGGGAGGTACGCTTGCCACGGTACCCTCGATAATTTTCAGCAGTGCCTGCTGTACGCCCTCACCGGATACATCACGGGTAATGGAGACGTTTTCACTCTTCTTCGTGATCTTATCGATCTCGTCGATATAAACAATACCGTACTGGGCACGTTCCACATCGTAGTCCGCCGCCTGGATCAGCTTCAACAGAATATTCTCTACATCTTCGCCTACATAACCGGCCTCAGTCAATGTAGTGGCATCTGCGATAGCAAACGGTACATTGATGATCTTCGCCAGTGTCTGTGCCAGGTAAGTCTTACCGGAACCGGTAGGTCCTACCATGATGATATTACTCTTCTGCAGCTCCACATCATTCAGATCCTTGGGAGCCGTTACTCTCTTGTAATGATTGTACACCGCAACGGAGAGGACCTTTTTCGCCTCCTCCTGTCCGATGACATATTCATCCAGGAAGTTCTTGATCTCCTTCGGTTTCAGAAGGTTGATATCCGGAGTCGCGGTCTCTTCCACTTCTTCGTCTTCCAGTTCCTCCTCCAGGATGTCAGCGCAGATATCTACGCACTCATCACAGATATATACCCCGGCAGGTCCTGCGATCAGCTTGCGGACCTGGCTCTGGGTCTTGTTACAAAATGAACATCTGATGTCATTTCCGGAATTTTTTCCTGCCATTACTACTATACTCCTGTTATTTTATCTCCTTCCGAAGACGCCGCTTTTGCGTCGTAGGAAACGCGAGCCAGATTTCAAATTTGGCTCTGCGATAAAAGCTACTCGTGGAAGGTGATCACCTTATCGATCAGCCCGTATTCACAAGCTTCCTCGGCGCTCTTCCAGTTATCTCTCTCGGTGTCTGCGCAGATGGTCTCATAATCCTTGCCGGTGTTCTCAGCCAACATACGGTTCAACTTCTCCTTGGTGCGGAGGATATGCTTTGCTGCGATCTCGATCTCGGTGGCCTGGCCCTGGGTACCGCCCAGAGGCTGATGGATCATGATCTCTGCATTAGGCAGTGCAAAACGCTTGCCCTTGGCACCACCTGCTAAAAGGAATGCTCCCATGCTGGCTGCCATACCGATACATACGGTGGATACATCACACTTGATGTATTTCATAGTATCGTAGATTGCCATGCCTGCGGTAACACTGCCGCCCGGGCTGTTGATATACAGATGGATATCCTTATCGGGATCCTCCGCTTCCAGGAACAGTAACTGTGCCACAATGATGCTGGCGGAAGTCTCATTCACTTCCTCACCCAGGAAAATGATCCTGTCCTTCAACAATCTGGAATAAATATCGTAAGACCGCTCACCTTTGCTGGTCTGTTCAATGACATAAGGTACTAAACTCATATTCTAAAACCTCCATTGCTTCTGATTAATACTACTATCGTATCCTACTTAGTAAGCTTTTTCAACGAGATTCCGAAGATTTAATAAAAATTTAGGAACTTTTAAATCTGAAAAAGAAAGCGGACCTGGCAGTCCGCTTTCTCTTCGTATCGTATCTTAAAGCACAGATTATGCTTCTTCCGGCTTCTCTTCTGCTGCCTTTTCCTTCTTGGTGGTCTTCTTGGCTGCAGCCTTTGCTTCCTTAGCGTTGTCTACGATGAAGTCAGCTGCCTTTCTTACGCAGAGATCTTCCTTCACCTGCTTAGCACCCTGCTCACCCAGGAGTTCTCTTACCTTATCAGCTTCCATCTGGTAAGATTCTGCGATGCTCTTGATCTCAGCTTCGAAATCTTCCTCAGTAGCTTCCATCTTCTCAGCTGCTGCTACAGCTTCCAGAACCAGACGGGACTGGATTCTCTTCAGCGCTTCGGGCTTCAGCTGCTCCATCATGGTCTGAGCGGTCAGACCGGTGAACTGCATATACTGATCCAAAGAAAGACCCTGTGCCTGAATTCTCTGTGCAAAGTTCTCTAACAGCTGTCTCTGCTGGGTCTCGAGCATTGCATCGGGAATCTCCATCTTGGCATCTGCGATCACTGCATCCAGAACTGCCTCTTCCTTGGCAATCTTAGCTTCTTCTTCCTTCTTGGAAGTCAGCTTCTTCTGTACATCCTCTCTATACTCAGCCATAGTATCGAAATCAGATACTTCACTTGCGAACTCGTCATCCAGATCAGGAAGCTGCTTCTCCTTGATCTCCTTAACGGTGCACTTGAATACTGCGGGTTTGCCAGCCAGCTCAGCTGCATGATAGTCCTCAGGGAAGGTTACATTTACTTCGGTCTCTTTATTTAATTCAGCACCGATCAGTCCCTCTTCAAATCCGGGGATGAAAGAGCCGGAACCGATGGTCAGGGAATGATTTTCACCCTTGCCGCCCTCAAATGCAACACCGTCTACAAAACCTTCGAAATCGATAACGGTCATATCGCCGTCCTTAACAGCACGGTCTTCTACATTGATGGTTCTCGCATTGCTCTCGCGCTCTCTGTTGATCTCAGCGTCAACCTCTTCATCGGTCACCTTAACTTCGATCTTGTCAACCTTCACACCCTTGTACTTGCCAAGAGTCACTTCGGGCTTCAGAGCAACCTCTGCGGTGAAGATGAAAGGCTTGCCGGCCTCTAACTGGGTCACATCGATCTTCGGAGAAGATACGATCTGCTCCTCACACTCTTCCAGAGCCTTATCGTAAGCATCGGGGATCAAAGCATTTGCTGCATCCTCATAGAATACTGACTTGCCGTACATCTGCTCGATCATCTTACGGGGAGCCTTGCCCTTACGGAAACCGGGAATGCTGATCTTGTTCTTATTCTTCTGGTAAGCACCTTCGATTGCCTTCTCCAGTTCTTCAGCAGATACTTCGATGGTCAGCTTCGCCATGTTTTTCTCTAACTTTTCAACCTGTAAACTCATTATAACATTTCCTCCTTTATACCCTTGCGGGTCTGTATCCAGTCGCAGTCATTTTGCAATTATAGCATAAGTTGGAGGAATTGACAACCCTTTTATTTGGGGGCTTTCTGCGTATCCGGGGCATAGAGGCACTTGGAACTGACTCCCGGGATCATTCCCAGCTTCCCGGACAGAGCACTGACCTTTTCCTGTGGGGCGTCCATGACCACACTGATGATATTCATCTGCTTCTCATGATAAGGTATCCCCATTCTTCCGATAATATATTCTCCGTATTCATGCAAAAGTCCGTTGATCCGGCCTGCTGCCTCCTGATCCTCCACGATAATGCCTACCAGCGTCACTCTTGTGTTTTCCGTGTCCTTTCCCATAATCCTTCTCCCTTCTGAACGTCCTCCGGCATATTCTCCCACGGTCTGATATGCGTGGCGATCATGATGATGCGTCCATTTGCATGTGTGCGGATGTATTCATATGCTTTCTCCCGGTTCTCTTCATCCAGCCCTGTGAAAGGCTCGTCCAGCAGAACACACTGTGCTCCTGCTTCCATTGCCCGCACCAGTGACACTCTCCGCTTCATGCCGCCGGACAATTCATGACAGGGCTGACCCAGTGCTTCCTCCGGCAGTAACCACGTAAGTGCCTTCCGCGCTTCCTTCGCATCTCCCATGACCATTTCCAGATTCTTCACCGCACTGTATTCTTCGCAGAGTCTGTCCTCCTGAAACTGCACGGAAAAAGCATCGATTCCCGACACTTCTCCCTCTTCCGGCCGTTCCAGCCCGCACAAGCACCTAAAAAAAGTCGTCTTGCCGCTGCCCGATGGTGTATCCAGAAAGTAAGGTTCTCCTCCGTGGAATTCCTGTTCCACATGCCGGAAGATCCAACGGTCATGATAACATTTTCCAAAATCTGCCACACATAAAGTGCGACGTTCTGTGCTGACATTTTTCTGCGGCATTGCCGGTCTCTTGCAGGCAGGCTCCCACCGGAAAAAATATTCCACACAACCGAAGACTATTTTCTCAAACAATACACTAAGCACAATGATCACTGCCGTCCAGGCAAACAGATCCGCCGTATCGAGGTAAATCTTCGCCAGATACAGTGCTCCGCCGATGGAATGCAACGGTGTACCGATCACTTCCGCTGCCACTCCGGATTTCCAGCTCATTCCCAGGGATAATTGAAATGCGCTGAGCAGGAATGGCTTTAATGCCGGACGGTAAATATAGAAAAAGCGGGTGGCAAACGGCAGACGAAACACTTCTGCCATCTCTATCAGTTCTGCGTCCGCACTTTTTAAGCCTTCCAGTGTGTTCAGATAAATATTCGGAAACACCACGAAAAAGCAGACCGCCACCGCCAGCGGGGAAGCTCCCCACCAGATCAGTAAAAGCACCGCAAATACTGCAACCGGCACTGCCTTGCAGAATACCATGAACGGGCGCAGGATTTCCTCTGCCAGACGGTATCTGTAGCTTACCGCCGCTAACAACAGTCCCAAAAACGCTCCCAGCAAAAAGCCTGCGGCAATCCGCCACAGCGAGCCAAGGGCGCTACGCCAGAATTCCACCTGCCCTGCGAGAACGATAATCGCCCGCAATGCCTGCAGGGGTGTCACCACCAGCAGGAAATTATCCACACACACTGCCGTGATCTGCCATACCCCCAGCCAGAAGAGCAGGATCATAAATTTTTTAATGTATTTTTTATCCTTATTCTGCATCATAATAGAAATCAGATTCCGGAAGTCCGCCGCCGATAGACAGAGAATCCTGGTGGAACAGTACGTCAAGGTATCCGGACAGTGCCTGCTTCATGTCTGCCCTATCCATATAAGTAATGTTGCATCCTGGGATTGCTTTCTGTGCAATGGGCTCCTTTGCCACGATCTGTGCTTCCACTGCCAGCGCAGCACCGGTGGTGGGATCTGCATTGATGGCTTCGGCACTTGCCTTATGTTCTTCCATAAAAGATATCACTGCATCCTCATGCTCTTCCAGGAATTCCTTGCGTACCACCGTGACACCTGTGACCATGCTGCTGCCGCTTACACCCTGTATCTTATTCCACTCTTCGTTTAAGTCAAAGATCACTTTCAGTGCATCATTCTGCATGCAGGCTGCAGTGACGAAGGGCTGGGGCAACAGTCCGATGGCTGTGGGATCCTCTGCCAGCACAGATGCCACCTCTGTTGCTTCGGATTTATATTCCAGTGTCACATCGTCCACAGACATGCCATTGGCAGTCAGCAGATATTGCAATACATAGTCCGGTGTGGTTCCCTTTCCGGTTAAATAAATGGTCTTACCCTTCAGATCCGTAAAATCCGTAAGGTCATTCTCTCCGGATACCATGTACAATACCCCCAGTGTATTGATGTCGATCACTTCCACACCGCCCTGTGTCTTATGATAGAGGATACTTGCCACATTGGCAGGTATCAGTGCGATATCCAGGTCACCTTTTACCATTAGCGGCAGGATCTCGTCCGCACCGGTAGCCATCTGAAACTCATAGGCATTAGAAGTCTCTCCTTTTTCTGCCTTGTCCATTAAAAATAAAAGTCCCAAAGATGTCGGGCCTTTTAAGGATGCCACACGCACTACTGTGTCATCCGCATCCGTATTTTCTGCTGTAGCTTCTGTACTTTCCATTACGGCTTCCGTACTCTCTGCAGGCTGTGTACTCTCTGTCATCAGACTTTCTGCTGCGCTCCCGCTATTCTGTGTCTGTCCACATCCGGTAAGACCGCTGCATAACAGTCCAAGTGTCAGTACCAGCGCCAGCGTTTTTGTGATTTCTGTTTTCTTTTTCATTGTTTTGTCGCCTTTCTCTTCTCAGCCCCGTGCTTCGGAGTCAGTCATTTCTGTGGGATTCCGGTCAGTGGATCCGATGCCGCGCTTTCCAGTCTCCGTTTGTTCTGTTGCTTTTTGATTATAACATAAAATGAAAAACTTACCAGCATGAAAAAACAGCCGGTGCTCATACTAATACCAAGATAAGTGATCACAAGTAACGCTTATCTGAAACACAAAAACAATTCCAAACGGAGGTGAACGAAATGGCAAGTAAAACCAATAGAGTAGAAGTTCCCGCGGCTAAGGCAGCAATGGACCGTTTCAAGACTGAGGTTGCATCTGAGCTGGGTGTTAATCTGAAAGAGGGTTACAACGGCGACCTTACTTCTAAGGAAGCAGGAAGCATCGGCGGCGAAATGGTTCGTCGTATGAGCAAGCAACAATTAAGGCAGTACATAAAATCCCCCGCCGGATCTGCTCCGATGGGGGATTGCTTTTTATGCTGCCAGATACTTTCTTGTGGTCTTGCCCGCCAGTCCGTCTGCTGTGATCTTGCAAGACTTCTGATATTTAATGATAGCTGCTACGGTTTTACGACCGCAGATACCGTCAATGTCAGCTTCTGTCAACAGGCCAGCTTCCATGAGTTCCCACTGAATCCACTTGACACCCTCACCCGCGGAAATAAATACCTTGATATTCTTCTTCCTTGCCTGTGCCTTACTGGTTACCGTCATGGTAGGCTCTGTGTAAGGGTTCGTTCCCTTCCATGTTCCGGGCACCTTGGTCTCATAGGTATATGTCATGTCCCTGAAGGTAAGACCGTACAACCACTTGGTAGAGGATACTTTGGTCAGCACCGTACCGTAATTGATTCCCTTGGCTTCGATGCACATTGCGACACCATTAACCTTGCCGATATAAACTCCTACGTGCCCGGATTTCCAAAGGACAGTTCCTACCGCAAAATCATTGATCTTTGCAATCGGCATCCGTGTGTACGCGGTCTGATACAGCTGATAGGAGCCGATGTTAAGTTGTCGGTAACCGGCAATCAGACCGGAGCAGTCCACATTGACCTTGCCGACTTGCCCTTTTCGCCTTGCCTTGGTCATGTAATTTTTTGTGACCACCTTGGGATACATAGTGTGCATGGTGCTCATTTTACGTTCCGTCAGAGCACCTTCTGGAATCTTGGCTCCGTAAAAATACGGAGTGCAAAGATGCACCTTTGCATATTCAACTAATCCATTTCCATTTTTCATTTGCATCCTCCTTTTATTCGCTTAGTGGTAAGTCCTCTTCCGTCACGGTTTCAATCCCCATCAGTTCGTTGTACTGGTCCTGTGTGATTCTGCCGACTGCAAAAAACACATCAATCTTGCCTTTGAGGTCTTCGGTCAATCCTGTCTTTTCTTTCAATTTCATAAGTGTCTTAAAAAGCATCGTATTATACCTCCAATTCTGTGAGCACAACGGCATATTCGCTGTTGACGTAGGCTTGTGACGATTGCAAGTCCATGTCGTAGATGTAATCACGAGTGTCACCTATCTGCTGTTTGACGTAGTTCCACCCGTTTGCAAGGCTGATAGGGTAGTTAAAAATCGCATAGCCGTCAAGTTGGTTTGACGTGATAAAGAGGTTGGTCTGCGAGTAGTAGGTCTGCAAGGCTTTCAGCTTCTCTGCCAGTTCTTCCGAGATGGATTCCTCGATGGGAGTGGCAAGAGGATAGTAAACCGTGATGTTATTATCATTGAGCCATGATTTCCATTCATCTACTGTAAGTACGCCTTTTTTTCTCACGTGCAGTCTTATCCCATTAGCACCAAACGAAAATGCATTTTTTTGAGTAGCATTCCATGTGGCATCAGCAGATGTCTCAATAAAGTGAGAACAAAGAGCTCCTATAATGCTAGAAGAAAGATGAACGATTGCAGCATAATTTTTAGAAACATCTGTGAACATTCTATGAGACTCTATCTTTCCATCAGCTTCTACAGACCAATTCTCCGATCCTTTAAGAATCATTTTTCTTACTTTTCGGATTATCTTCCCACGCTCCACATCCACGTAGTCGGAAATGTACTGCTGACCGTCAATCGTGACATTGCCACCGCTTGACACGGGGATTGCGTTCAGTGTGATGCCTGTGAGCGTGACGGACTGCTCACGGTAGGGCTCGAAATCGTCGTAGGTGACGGACGGGTATTTATCAGCATCTACAATCATGGGTTTAAAGACGAGATTTTTGCATGTATATCCATTTATAGCAACTATGGCAACTGTATATTTGTATCCTCCAGTTAACGAAATTGTTGTTCCATTTCCAGTATCTTTGCGAGCGTTATTTATATTATTAGAAAAATCAACGTATGCAGTGTTCAAGCTCATTGCTTTAGGGCATCCGACAATTCTGTATGTTTTTCCATCGGCTGGAATGTTACCTCTAACATAGAATGTTGTGTTATTTGTAGCAGTTCCATTCAGTGTATACGTCCCATCACCGTTGTTAGTGCACGTAACCCCGTTTACTGTCTTGGTCTGTAACGTGGGGTTAAGCAGATTCTTCCCCGTCACTTTCACAGTCGGATTCACCACGCTCTTAATCTCTTGTGGATAGTCAGGGTTGGGACTTGGGATGCCTCCAACGTATGGCTCCCAGTCAGGTATGGTATCTGTATTATCTACTTTTACAATATAAGGATATATTATTTCATTGTAAGTCATTCCTGCTACTGCAGCGACAGCTCTTATTCCACAAAAATCAATTCCTCCATCTGGTACAGTATAAAATCCTCCATCACGACCATTAACCCATCCACTGGAACCGGATGAAACAATGTATAGATTAACACCTTTTGCATAATAAATGCCTTTATCTAAATGTAAAACAGATGTTGCTGTATTGTAGGCTCCGAATAGCCAAACATTTATACTGCTACCTGTAGCTGTTCCTACATAAGAATAACTGTTATCGTCAAGCACAGTAACTGTTATTCCATTATTTGTGCCACCTTTAGCTCCCGCAAAATTCAGCAGATTCTTCCCACTATACTGCTTCTGCTCACTCTTGCCGTAAAGCATCATGTCCTGCATCTTGCCGTTGTCAGAATCGTTCAGTGTGATTTCTCCCTGCGAACTGGCATAGAATTTCGTGATTTTCTTGTCTGATAACTCCCCGATGGCTTTGCTTTGAGATGTCAACTCATTATTCACAGCCGTGATATCCTCGGTGTGCTTCTGCAAGGTCTTGTTCACTTCTGCAAGGCTTTTATCACCGGCAGTCTTATTTGCCGTGACAGCCTTATCCAACTCTACAATGCGTGTGTCGTTGACATCTATACCTTTTTCAATCCGGTTCAGCTGCTCTGCGGTGATCGCAGGCTCTCTGTCGTTATTCCACTGTGTTTTCACAAACTGCTTTGTCATTGCCATCTGCAGAAACCTCGCTTTCTTTTTCTTTATTTCTTTCTGCCAACTCTACATTGATTTGATTATCTGCGGCTCTGTTAATCTGCCCGGCAATATCATTCACAATTAGCCGCTTAATCTCCATCGGGAGACCACATTCGTTAAAAAGATTTATGATTGACTGTTCAAATTCTCTGATTTCTAAACTATTCATGCTGCTTCTCCTATCCTATCAATCCATACGCTTGCAATGCTGTTATAAGGTCATTTACTTTGTTTGCAACCGTAGAAGCTGCTGTTGTACTGGTAGACGATATTTTGCTTACAGTTTTCTTGGTAGAACCTTGTATTCCAAAAAAACCTAAATATCCAAGCGATTTCCCTACACTTATTCCACCAGTAGATGTTATATTCAAAGCAGGGGCATTAATTGATAGTCCGTTAACATCTATATTAAGAGTTCCATTGATTTTGTGTGTGTGCCCTATTGCAAGTTCAGTATCACCGGATATTTTTACATTGTTTCCTATGCTAATAGTACCGCTTGTGACACTTTGCGTATTTATGTTATCAACATACAAATTCTTAGCTTTCAAACTTCCAGTAGTTGTAATTCCACTTGCTGTAAGTATAGTCGAATCAGAACTACGACTTGCTCTTATTCCTGCTCCGTCCATACCCAACGTGTAATTACTGTAATTTAACACAATCGTACTATAATCTTGTGATGCTGATTGTAAATTGATAGTTCCTCCGGTTATATCAATGCTTTTCGCAGTGACTTTTCCATCATAAGAAATAGAAAAGTTTGTGGAGTCCAATACAAACCGATTACCGGAAATGCTTACTTGTCCACTCTCAACGCTCAACTGCGAACTGACATCACCTTTGGAAACTTTCAACTTGATTTGGTCAGCTTGAACGGAGATTGCCGCCGCCAATTCTACTTCTGTATCTGTTGCCCTTTTCGCTTCTGCTTCAATTTTCCCTGCATTTTGTGTAATCTTTGTATCCAGTCCGCTTTCAACATCCTTGATTTCAGACCGTGTCTCTTCGACATTACGCTCTAACTCATTAGTCTTGCCGCGGAGTTGCTTGATATCACTCATAACTCCGTTGACCTGCTTGGAACGATACTCTTCTCCCTCAGCAGAATAGCTGTCACGGATATTTTGTATTCCAGTCAGTGTCCGCTGCAAGATATATGTATAAACATCCGCTTCACGGGTATTGAGCATAATTCCGTCTCCGACTTCAAGACATGGGTTTGCCCTTGCAACTACTTGGGCTGGGCGATACCACACACCGCTAATCACCGGCAGAAGATTATTTGCTACGGTCTGCAAATCCTCTGCAGACATACCATATACAAGAAAGTTATTCTCTACCACATAGCAGTTATTACCCGTGCCGGAGACAGCACCAATGTCATTCTCATTCTGCCGGATTTGCAACTTATCAATGCTTTGACAGATGTAATCCTCATACTGGCAATAGATATAACTGCTGTTGGATACCTTGGATACATTTTTTGATCCGTGCGGATAAAGACCGTTGTGAGGATACAGCGTTGTTTGAGGATACAATCCTTTTATTATTTTTTTGAGATGGACATAATGCAGCTTTCCGTCTCTACCAAAATGTCCAAAGCACCCGTTTATCTCGCAGATTGCTTCTAATACTGTTTTCCCGGACAACTCGCTTGGTTTGATGGTCTCCGCAACCATCATTGCATCGTTCGCAAGGCTTATTGTCTCCTGTTCAATCCCCATGTACTGGCAGAAGCTATTGCGGAAATCCAACAGTGGCAGAGGAAAAGATAATCCGTTATACCAAGCAGACACTTCTGCGTTTGCCACATCATGCATCTGATCATATGCAGTGATATCACGATACCTACGGTCTCCCGACTTTGCATCTGATTCAACCGTATATTTACCAAATTGAAACGGGGAATCGGTGTGCCTTGCCATTATAGATGATACAGTTATTTTTCTGTTTTTCAGAGAGCCAACCGCATTTGTTACACGGAATTTCAACTCCGATGCTTCGCAGCAGCCAAACCGCAACTCATTTTCAGAGCATAATCCCTCTGTTAGAGTAAACTCCTCATTGTGCAGATCATCGTTGCCAAGACTGCCACCTTCAAAAGCAATCTTGATCTCTCTCTTTATGGAATTTTCCGCAAACAGATTTTCGTATTTGTAATTTACCATGTTAATATCCTATAAATGCCATGCGCAATTTTTCATACTGAATTTTATTGCCCGAGATTACGCTGATTTTAGGCTGCGGCTCTGCCATATATGCTTCCTGGGTGACATAATCATTTTTCTCAGGGATAAACACAGTCACAGAGACCTTTCTTTCCAACTCATTTATGTAATTTTTGCTGATCATCTGCATGATTTCCGCATATTCTACATTGTCAAGTGGTTTTGTCTCAAATTCTACTTTAATAGGTACATGAGACAGTGCTTCCCGATGGAGTACACCGTTTGCATCCCGGTAAGAATCAAGGTCCTGCACGGATGCATAGGCGGTGTAAGTTTTTTCGGAGATATATTTCATAGGAAATGTGTCATTTCCTATTCTTAATAAATACCCGGAATACATAACTTACACCTCCTTAATACTGAAATGCACTTTTGCCGGTGCGTTCAATATAGCTGTCATTTTGTTTCTTTACAACGCGGAACACTTCCCGACCGTCAATGTTTATAACAATGTCTCCACTCTCACTCTGCCGGTAATATCCACTCTCTTGCAATGCTTCAACCATAGCTTGTTTCATGGTCGACAGAGGAGACACCACTTCAGTCTCTTTGTTGTTGTCGCCCAGTATAGCGGCAAACTCTCTTGACTGCCTGGGAACAACCGTACCACTGGCCAAACGGGGCAATGATACTGGTGTGATGCTAAATCCGATATGCTTTCCACCAATGCCGGGAACGACATCGGGGATGTCAAAACTAATTGCATTCAGTGCACCGATGATTCTGTTAATGCTTCCCTCAACGATATCAATGATGACATTGAGGATGCCCTTAAGTACATCTTTCACACCTTGCCATGCCTGTCTCCAGTTTCCCGTAAATACCCCGGTGATAAATTTAATCAAACCGCTTAAGATATCAATGACATGGGATATTATGTTTTTGACCATTGTCAAAAAAGGCTTTAACTGTCCTGACATTAACTGGATGCATATTTTCCATTTTATTGACACAAGGTTCAATACGGTTTTCAGAAACTCAAATATGGTTCCAATTTCTTCCGATTTTTCCACAAACATATCTCCCATGTCGGAGAAAAATTGAGACACATCGTTCAATATTCCAACAAATGTCTCTCCGAGGAATGCTGCAAATGGAGCAAACACTTCATTCCAAATCTCACTCAGATACGGAGAGATTACCTCAAATGCCTTATTGCAAGCTTCTACTGCACTGGCCAACAGATTAAAAAATGCCGGGAGTGCATCTTCAATCACGAAGCTACCGAGTGGCTCTAAAACATTCTCAAGCAGCCACAGCAGACCGTCCCCAATATTATCTACCAATGGCTCAATGGCTTTTTTTAATTTTTCAAAGCTGTTAATCAGCGGTTGGAAATCAATATTCTTAAACCAGTTTTGCAAACTTTCTTTTATCGGATCAAGGATGGATTTCAGTTTGCTTGCCAATCCCGCAATCTTACTCTCAATCGGTGCAACCTCAAACATATCGTTGGGAGACACCGTACCGCCTGCACCGCTGTTGTCCTGCTTGGACTGGTTATTCAGTTCGTCAATGCTTGCCAGTGATCCTTTTGCTTTCTTTGCCGCCGCCGCGGTCCCGTTAAGGCTCTTTGCATAGTTCTCTTGCACTTTGATAGCCTTTGTGAAGGTACTTGCTCCGGTCAGTGCTGCAAAAAACTGCCCGACATAGTTCATGGCAGTACTCAACAAGCTGATAAGCCTTGTCAGAATCGGTTCTATTACTGTCAGAATCGGCGCAAATGCCACAGCGAAGCTATTCTTTAACTGCGTGAGAGCCGATTTAAGGTTGCTTAATGCCGTGTTGGTAGGATTTACACCATCATTGAATTGAGCAAGGTTCTTGAAGCCTTCAACAAGCGCAGAACGCAACTTATTTACCAGTACAAACAGACTGCGGATTCCGAATGCATATTTCAGAATGGATTTCAGACCAATGTTGAACCCAGCTTTACTCTTTTTGGCAGAATTCCCCATCTTGCGGATGGATTTTGATGCTCTGTCAGATGCAGTCTTTATTTTTTCTATCTGTTGTGCTTTATCCTCTGCACCGGTCCCTACATTTTTGGATTCTGCGATACTGGCTTGAAGTTCTGCAATTCGGTTCTTTGCTTCTTTTATCTTCGCAATAAGTTCATCGTATTTCTTAATTTCGCTTTGATGCGGTGCAATCCCCATTTCTTTATAAGTGGCAAATGTTTCATCCGTCTTTTTCTTTTCAGCTTCTAATTTTTTTAGATCAGATTCCAGGGATTTAATTTCTTTTTTTGCATCGACAACGTTAATATCTGTATCAATTACAACCTTATTTGCCACACGCACCGCCTATCCGAGCAGTTCCTTGAGGGCCTTTTCGTCTTCCTCGCGCTCCCGCTTCTCCTGCTCTGTCAATTTATCCTTAAGCAGTACCAAATCCTTGTTATCCCGGATGTAATCCTGCTCCCACTTTTCCAATTTCTTCCCGGTGGCTCTTTTCTGTCGGATGGATAGGATATGAGTAAAAGTACACTCGCCTATCTCCATGTACGCTGACAGAAATGTCCACCAGTGCATATATTTGTCTGCACGGATCTCTCTACCAACCACACGGTTTACTGCCGGGATGATCAGTGTTGCATCCTGCTCCCAGTCCATTACCCGCGGACTTGGTTTGTCCGTCTTTTCGACACCCATGTCAATAAATTCTGCAACACCTTTGAATGCATCTTCCAAATCCTCATCAGGTATGCTGTCGGGATCCTCAAACATGATCTGCCGGATAATCTCACTTTGGATGTAATTTGTTTCTGCCGGTGTATCCCCGGTCATATCCTTGTCAGATAGGGCGGTCAGCACATCCAACACCGCCCTATAATCTGTCCTGATAGGATATTCATGTCCGTTTGCTGTCACGGATGTAGGCAATTCCCATAGATTCATTCCAAACCTCACTTATGGTACTTACTGGTATACTGGTTGATTTTGGTCTGCACCTTTTCAAACCGCTTGCCAGTCTCTGCTTCAATCAGGCTGCCGATAGCATTTAGCACATTCTCCACAAAAAACTCACCGTTAGCCAGAACAGTAAACGGGGATGTGATGGAGAAGAAACTCTGCGATACGTTAGAATTGAACAGATAGTCAATCTGCTTATCCAGTTCTTCTTCCATTTCTTTCACAATGTCCACAATATCCTTGCGCTTATCCACATTGTCTGCAATATGGCTCACCGCTTCAGCTACGTGCTCATACCGCTTGACCAGTTCCACATCTGCAGGATTCATTTCAAACTTACCGAGCACGGTTCCGTTTTTGTCCTCAATGGTGTACTGTTCAAGTCCTCTATCAACTACGATTTTTCCCATATTCTTTCATCCTCTCTTTCTTATTCTGTGTCGCCCGCTGTGAATGTAGGCACTTTAGCAGCAATGGTTGCGGTTCCTTTGGTGCGGTTGCCGTCATACCAAAGATTGAAATTGATACCAAGCCCGGAAGTATCACCGCCATAAGAAGTGATTTCCACCTTGCCATCCTCTTCCCATGCATCGTACTTGTTTCCGGCATCAGTCTTGTCAATCAGTACTTCAAGGATTTTTACTTTGCAGTCATCACCGGACTTGCGGTTCATTGCTATATCTTTCAAAAAATCGTAAATGGAATCTGTCGGATCCGCGTGATACGGTTCGACACTGACCTGAGGAGAATACCCCGTATCGCTAACAGAAACATCACCGGTGACATCGCGGGTCTGCTCAAAAGAGCCATTCATTTCTACGCTCATGTCGTCAATACCTTTTCCCAGTAAGTAATATGCCGGGGAAAGAGTACCGCTTGCCGGTTTCATATACAGTGCGTGTGCTTCTCGCTTTAATTTAGACATAAAAAATAACCTCCTACCTATAACTGTTTGAGTGATTAGGTTAGCGAGCGGCTTCCATATTGCCGCCCGGTCGACTTCTACAAGTCAAATTCATTTTTATAAGTTGCTGTGATGTTAATGATCCAGTTCTCCGCCTTGTCCTCGTTGATAGAATCAAGGTATGACGGACTTACTCTCTGTATCTGCTTAAACTCCCTATCCCCCGTAAGAATCGGATATTCTTCCAAACGATACTCTGCATCATTTAACGTTATGGTCTGCCGCTCCAACCATCTTCCAAGGTTATCAAGCCACTCCTTGACCTTTGCCTTTCGGCTCTCTGACAGTCCGCTTGCACGGTAAACTACGATGAATGGGTAATCACAGGTCTGCTCCACATGGCCAGTAACATCCGTCTTTTCCTGCCGAATTGCGCTTCCGGTTGACGGAAACACCGCTTTTCCCTTGGAATCCCCCAGTGTAGCGTATTCGATGGAATCTCCCGGAGACAGCCCAGGATACTGGTTGATAAGTTCCATAAGAGCAGTAGTGACAACCTCTTGCCCTTCAAGATCATATCTTACTTCTTCTTTTTTCTCTTCCATGATCCACCTACTTTCCCGTGATCTCAAAATGCGGTATAACTCCCAGTTTCGACACGGAAGTTACGGCATACACACCGTCATAGGTGCTGTTCATGTAATCGTAAAATCCGTTCTCATAGTTATCATCCGCAATGGGATCTTCCGTCCATTCCCCAACATAAAAGAAATCGAATTTTTCTCCCGGTGTGAATGTAATTGTCTGTGGCAGAAGATCATTTGTCTGTCTGTCCCATGCCTTTGGAGTAAGATAGCTTTTCCCGGCAATCATATCTCCTGCATCGTACCGAACATTCAGAACCACATTATCCTTGGATTCTTCCCCGTACTTCTGGACAATGGCAGAACGGTCCGCCATGACATTTACATCATGCAAAACAGTAGGGTACCACATATCCCCCAAACGGCTCTCATATCGGTTGAAAATCGTTACTGTATCGGAATACATAGCACCCTACCTCTTTTACTTTAACTGTTTATAAATCTGATTTACTCCCGTAGCTGCTAGTCCAGATACGATTCCTACCGCAATAGCTGTGATAATGTCACTGGACGGAAAATCCGGCATCACATACAGTCCAACAACACCGAGGATTCCGCCAACAAGACCGCTGATAACAGGCAACCACTTATTGTCAATTTTCGTGGCTTTGATTCCCTGTGATACAAGATAGCAAATCACCGTAATAGCTGCCACGCTTGCAATTCCAAAATCCATGTTTTATACCTCCACATAATAAGGATATGCTCCACCAAACAGAAGATTTACTCCGTTTTTGTCTTTTGTACCTCTCAGGTATTCGTTGATGGTATCCGCATATAGTCTTGTTTGTGCAGATTTGTCTGACAAGACCTTTCCTATCAGACCGCCTCCGGTATCATAAGAGATACTCTCATTTCCGGCGGTTCTGGATTTTATGGTTTTATTGCCCTCTGCTTCTGTTTCTGCCTTGTCAATCTTTGCCATTATGTCCACTAAAGCACATTCACAGCGTTTGACCGCTTCAGCATCGTATGCCACATCCGGGAATGCAAAATCCAACTTGCATCTACCATCAACACCTGTCACAGCATTCTTGACAAGCTTTTCAGCGTTCCAAATAAGCCGATTAAAAACCGTCTCATCAACAGTGGTTCTGTATAACGTTTTGTAAAACTCATAGTCTACATACATAATGATTTACCCCTGCTGTGCCAAAAACTCGTCAATAATGTCTGCTTTCTTTGTCTTTGTTATGCTATAGCCCAACTTATCAGCCAAAGATCTGATTTCAGCAACCGTCATGCCATTCAGATCTTCGGCTGTGTATCTGCTTAAGCTATAGCCTGTTATTCCCCCAGGCTTGCCGCTGCCGCCTGAGTGATCGTACCTTTTACGACACCTGCGGTCATATCAGCAAAGATCTTGATACCGGACAGGATGGTGTCATCTGCGGTCAGACGGTCGTAATCAGCGTACTCATGGATTGCAATCATTCCAGTCTCATCAGATACAAAACTGAATGCCTTTGCAAGATCGCTCTCGTTGGCAGGAACATAATAACCAACCATGTTCTGCTTTGCGGTTGCGAAGAATGTTCCGGCAGTGATTCCGCTGTTGATGATTACTGTACCAAGACCGAGGAAATTCTCAACATAGGAAAAGCCGAATGCATTCTGTACAGTGATCTGTGCCTTACCTAGATAATCAGCAATGTCGGTAGGATTTACAAAGTAAACCGTATCAACATTATCGTTCTCAAATGCAATCTGCAACTTAGCCCATGCCTGTGCCAGTGCCGCCTGGATACCTACACCAGTTACGGTAGGCTGTCCAGAGATGGTAAGAGAGGAGATAATGCCGCTTCTGATGCCGGTCTGAATGTCCTGCAACATCTTGGTCCGGGTCTCATTTACCGCCTGATCATATCCCTTGTCCAGAATGGCTTCTGCGGAAGTGGCTTTTCTCCACTTGTCAAGGGTGATCTCACCGATAGGAATATCGGTAGTGGTGTACTGAGACAGGGGGATGATCTCACCCTCAGGAACAGCACCACTCTGAAGAGTACCAGTTACTGTGTGTCTCTTAAGCAGAGTGCCTGCCTGCTTGGGAATCAATCTCATGACACCGAGCAGTTCCATCAGTTTCTTGGTGGAATAGCCAAAACTGGACACAAAATCAATCTGTCTTGCTGTCGCAAGGTTGGCATTTTTGATCAGATTCTCTTCTGCGGCTGTGGTAATGTTTGCCATAAATAAATACCTCCAATAATTTTTGTTGGTCAGTGATCCGCTCAAATTGCGAACCAGTTAGATAGGTTACTGGAAGAGACCAGGATTATCCGCGATCAGCTGTGCGCGCTGTTCCGGTGTATACTTGAATCTTCCCTTGTCATCGGTAGCATAGATATCATCCTTGGATTTGATGCCGCTACCATTGTTACCACCCTTATTTACGCTTGTAAAATGGGGAGTAGCACTATTCTCTGCCTTAAACAGCATCTTGCTGTCCTCAGCTTCTGACAGAGCCTTAATAGCACTTTCAATATCAGATTTCTGATTCTTGGATGCTTTCAGAGTGGGAATGTCAAGGCATCCCATGATAGCCTTTTCATTCAAACCGTTGGCAGATTTGATAGCTTCTTTCAGAAGATCATCGAAATCTCTGTCAGCAATCTTCTGCTTATAATCTTTCTCTGCATCTTCTGCCTTTTTCTTCCAGTCCGCAATGGACTTTTTAAGATCATCAACATTAACCCCGTCAAAACCCTTTAAGGTCTCTTCTGCGGAATCTGCCCTGCCTTTTTCCTTGTCACGCTCCGCGATCATATCGTCCAGCTTCTTCTGAATCTTGTCGATATCCTTGCCGTTCTCAGCCATGACAAAATTAATCTGTTCCTGAGTTAATCCCTGTGCTTTTAATTCCTCTGTTTTCATACAATCCTCCATATTAGGTTGTTTTAGGTCTGTAACCATCGACCATGTTGTTGTGTATGCTTGTCATTTTAGGTCTGCCGACCGAACCGCGTGAACCGGAATCGAACCGATATTGCACCATTTCCATAGTGCAGTTTTTGCCATTAAACTATCACGCAGGGCTTTCGCCTTCAGGAGAGGTTTGAAAGAATATAAGAATGCCTGCGATTTAATTTTATCACACTTGTTATTTTATGTAAATATTAAATATCTAGTGTTTTTATATCGCATGTTATTTTTAGCAAAAAGAGAGCAGTTTTACCTGCTCTCTTCTAATTTTACATTCTATCAAGCATCTTAATGTACTTGTCAATGGTCTCACGCTCTTCCGGTGTGTCGGCATCACGCTTAAGTTCCTTCAGTTTGTTGTGCATGTCTCCCATAAAGTCCTCGAGATCTGCGAGCATACTCTGCTTACTGGCCATAGAATGGTCATTTCGGTACATCCGCTTGCTGTCCATGTATCTTCTCTCAGAGTAATCACCATCATCATATGAGTTCCCATCATCGTATCTGCGAGAATACCTTCCCATGCTGTCTCTCTTGGCTCTCATCCGTCCTCTTGCCTGGCTGTATCGGTCATCATCGTACTCTTCCATGTTCTCAACAGTCTTGAGATCCTTGTACATATCAATCAGTTTGAATGCGGTATCGAGATTTCCAGTGGTCAACCCTTTATCCGCAATCTTGTCGATTTCCTCGCAAATTACATCTAACATCTTGTCATGTCTCATCATGCTCACCTCACATTCTCGACACGCAGAGTGCCGCTTACTGTCACACCGGCAGTATCAATCTGCAAACCAACATTCGCAACATTAGGATACTGCGCCAGTACGGTCCTGATTGCATCTACAATCGGCACCGTCACAAATCCCGCCGCTGTGGTGGTGGCTGTTACTGTCGCTCCAGTAGCAACACCGTCTGCCAGTACCGACACAACAACATTCCCGGCAACCCCGGACAGTGTAAGTGCGGCATCAATGTCCCACAGACCGCCAGTCCGCAGAGATAAAAGGCCGTTGCTGTTTGTGATTTTACTGTTGGTATTTTTTACAGTCTGGAATGGGATATACTGTCCAACCACAGAAGTCCATCCCGTTACTCGTCCTAAAAACATAATATTCACCTCTTTCTGTCAGAAAAAGGGCGCACCCGCAGGCACACCCTATTCCCGAATAAGCCTTACGCTCCGATTACTCGCTATGCAATTGTGGTACCGTTATAATACCCGGCATAAGTCTGTCCACAGCAACAGTACGGGTTTTGTACCACGTATGCCGGTGTAGGACTGGGTCTTAACTGGTTTACGATGTACTGGTTCTGTGCGCTCTGAGATGCCGCAAGCTGCAAGGAATTGATCTGCTGATTCTGTTCAGCAATGCGCTGATTGAGTGCTTCCACCTTGTTAGCCTGGATAGCCTCAAGGATTGCACGGGTTCCTGCGTTCTGGCTTTCGATAATATCTCTAGTGTTGTTAGAGTTATTATAGTTCGTCTGGCAGAAGCCACTCTGAATCGCATTGTTGGTGGTGTTAGCGTTCTGCAGTGCATCATAGCGGCTCTGGCAGCAACAATCTGCGATCTGAGTCTGCAAACCGTTGAATCCCTGCATCATTGCCACATTGGTAGCATTGCCCTGAGTCAGAATGTTGGTGTTCACGCCATTGATAAGCTGTGCCTGAGTATAGAATCCATCACACATTCCGGTGTTGACACTATCAATCTTTCTCTCAATGTTCGCAAAGTCGGAAGTAAGTACATATCCGTCTACTGCAGAACCGGAGCCACCACCGTAGCCACCGAATCCACGACCGCCGAATCCGCCCCATCCGAACATACACAAAAAGAAAAGAATGATCCACCAACCATTACCATCTCCGAACCCGTCGTTGTTTCTTCCGTTGCCCTGTAAAAGAGCAACATCACTTGCTGATAATCCGTCCGTCATCATAGTATAATCTCCTTCGATTATTTTTATTTGCTAAAGTCGTGTCGACCCGACTTATTGCCCTAACATAGATTTATATTGCTGTGCTACCTGTTGCACCTGATTAAGCTGTTGCTGATTAATTCTTCCGTTCTGCAACATCCGCATAACCTCGTCTTTCGGATTGACATTCTGGAATTGCTGCCGGAACTGTTGATATGCGGTGAGAATATTATTACTGTTTCCCATTGCGTCAAATATCGGACTGCTCATTTCCTGTTCCCCCTCGTCTTGATTTTGATTTGTTGGTGGAATCAGCCATTCCATCAAGTCTATCAATGATAGCCTCATATTGCCTTTTTAGACTGTCGTATTCTTCTCTCGTGACATATTTACTGTCAAGATTGATTTCTGCTGTTTTTGAGGACTGTAGAGCGTTCTGCGGTGCGTTTGACACCTCTTTATATTCAAATATGCGCAAGCTAGGCATTCCAGAGTTGTCCGCAGATTTTAGATAGAATCGTGTTGCGTCACTATCCATCAATAAGACCGTGCTATTCGGTGCGACAAGGTAAGACTTCGCCCCTACTTCACCGGATACCCAGTTTATCCCACTGTTAGCAGCAGGAGACGGTGAGAATCCTTGCGATTGCATAGTTTGTAAACCCTGTGGCTGATAGCCTGTCTGAAATTGCTGATATGGATTCATGTACGGCATTGCTTGATTCCTCCAGTTTATTTAGTTCATCCATGATGTCTCTGTCATCTATCGAGAGATAGAGATTACTATAACCTTTTTTCATACTTTGATTTTAAGACACAAAAAAAGAGCCTACCATTTCGGTAAACTCTCTTAAAAATGTCATTTTAATATCACATTCTAGGAAAATAATAATAAGGCCAGCCGTGTTTGTATTTATTCTCAATCGAAAAATCCACGAAATTATCAAGTTTCCATTTAAGGGATTTTCCTGCCGAATATTCATCCCATTCTTTTTGGTTTATTTCCAACCTTTTCAATGTGATTATTCTGTCAATAATAAAAAACAAACAAACAAATATTACTATTATAGCCAAAAACAAAAATGCAACAAACATATACCCACATCCTTTCTATGGATATATTATACTATCAATATTTTATTTTACCAACTTTTTGTTTTATGCGTTTGTTTAGCCTGTTTACAGTGCTGATAGACACATTCATGCGCTCCGCACATTCTTCCAGTGGTACATCCACGCACCTCATGTCAAACAGTGTGCGCTCATCCTCTGTAAAATTACATTCTGCCAACAGATATCTGATCTCCGGCATTGTAAATTCACAGATTTTCAATTTTTATCCCCCACTACTTGGAATCCGCAAGATATTTAATCATATTGTCCTTGGTCGTTTTTAGATTTTCTACGTTGTTTCCGGTCAACTGCGCATCAATCATTGCTATCATTCCTTGGCAGAGAAGAGACTGCGCATTTTTTATAGCTTCTATGGATTCATAATCATTATCAGATTTTTTCTCCAACTCTTCAACACGCTTTCCTAACTTTACCGCTGGGTTAATAGCTTTCCAAACAATAGCAACCGCACCGCCTACAATCGAGACACCGCCACAAATCGAAAAAAATGTGTTCAAAAACTCCATAATAATTATTCTCCTTTTGTACTTTTATTTCTGCCAGTAATACAGTGGTACTTCCCGCCCGGAATCCCACGAATCATAGTAAACACCGTCAATCACGCAAACGACATGACCTTGCAATGCAAGGATGTAAATACCGTCCGTGTGCTCTTCGGCAAATTCCGCTACCGTGCAGTCACAATCGCAAATTTTACGGTGATATCCCTTGTCTGCAAGCAGTTTACCCCATACACGGTTGGCAGAGGGCATATCCTTCAGCCAGTAGGCATATGCGACCAGCTCCGAAAAGCACTTGTCCCAGTCCATACAAAAAGCCTTGCACAGTGCCCGGACCACACAATCACCGACCGTGGCTCCGTTAGGATTTGGATTATAATATGTGTACATCATATCACCCCTATTCCCAGTCTGTCAGAATAATATGGCAGACCGTATTTTTTGCAATGCTCCTGATACTTCTCGACAGCTTTCTTGATTTTTTCTGTCAACAGCGCAATCTTTGCATCCGTGTCCTTGTTCCGTGGGATCTGCTGCAGTGCCTTTCGCTCGCCTTTCATTCTGCGGATTTTCCGCTCCATTGCCCGCTGTTCCTGCTCATGCCTATACCGCTTTTCATTCTCTTTCGGGTCAATCGGCTCATCATGATTGATATTGATTCCCGGAAGCCACATTTGAAACGTATGGCGGCAGTTTATACCGATGATTCCCTCAATCTGACCATATCCGCAAGTCTCCACAAAGTCAGGGTAGTTATATTTCTTTTCTACCATTAGCTTCTGTTTTAATTCTTGCAAATAGCCAAATTCCTTGTCTTGCAATGGCACAGATGCCATGTTTTTAATAAGCACATCTTTTGTCCAGTCAAGGGAATAAATCTTTCCTTGCCACCATGAATGATTAGTGTAATCATCATGCTTGGTAACTCTCGCTCCCAAATGCTGACTTACTTTTACATACTGGATTCCCATTTCTGCACAGCGGGTAAGAATAATCTCGCTATTTGCCTGGTTGATTCCAGTGCGGACTGCCCTTGCAATGGCTGTGTCAATCTTGTCCGTGTGCCCGGTGCCATATTCTACTGTTGTAATCCCACGTTTGGCAAGGTCTCCCACAACATCATTGACAGCTTGCTGTACTGGCACTCCCGCCTGCGCTTTCATAAAAGCATCGTCACAAGCTTGTATATATTCATTCTGCACAGATATTGCAGTGGTCCTGGTCAGATTTCTGACAGTGCCGTTTGTGCGCTTGTATGCGTTTTCCAATTTCATGATCTCCATCCTGGTCATGTTCAGGTCCTTGGCAGACAGCGGAATGTTCTCAAAAGTATATTCCGGCATCTCCCGATTGATGTTATACTCATGGATCATCAATTTTGAAAACTCATAATTGTATGCTGCTATGGTGTTAGCAGATTCTAAAAATGCCTTATGGATCTCTGAGGATATGTCCGGCAGTGCATCCTCTATGGTCTTTCGAATTTCGTCAAGTGTGTATCCACTTTGTACAATCTGATGCAATTTATGGATGGTAGACGGCATCAATATGTCTTTGCCAGAGTAAAAGGCTTCTACGATCTTTCTTACTACCTCTTTCAGCAACTGGTTGTTCAGACGATTGACCGCCAGTTCTACCCCTTGGATCACCTCATTCAAATATTCAGGAGTTATCAATTATTCAAGTCACTCCCTTCTAATACCCGTCTGACTACTTCCACCCAGTCATCACCGTATCTCTCAATAGCTTCCACATCCCACAGAGATATTGCTTCAGGATTAGTATATTTTATCGGTTCTCCGCTTGGAATCTTGGTTACACCCTTACGACTCCACCATTGTCCCTCTTTATCCGGCAGAATACCATAAAAGCCACCAACCCGCCACACCGGGTCAATATATTTCTCACCCATATACATATAATGGGCATACGGCAGAGTAGGGTCATACACATGGACTTCACCCGATCCGGCAGATACTTCATTCAGAGCGTTAGTCCTTCGTATCAGTTCCCCGTCTCTCCGCGGCATATGCCGTTTCATATCGTCCCATACCTGGTTGTCCAGCGCAAGCTGTGCCCGGTCAAGAGCTTCTCCCAATGGCTGGAAGTTAATATCTATCCGAATACCCTTTTCCGTCCGGTGGATAGAGTACTTATGAAATTCTGATGCATAGTAGTTCTTGCCATGTGCCACTCTATCACCCCTTTAGGATTTTTTAGAAAGGAGGCTATAACCGCTTATTCTCTCACTTCTCGGTCAGCGCAAATGCAGAAGATGATAAGTTATTTGTGTTCTATCATGCCAAAATGGTAAAAGAGCAATCAAGTTACTCTGGAAACAGCATTTCTTCCTTGGGCTGGGCTTCATCAACCATAGCTTTGGCTTCTTCCTCGCTCATACCCTCAAATTTCACAAAAAACATCCATGCCGGAACTTTACCCGCTTGAACATACTGCCACCACCGCAGGCGGTCTTCTTCTCGATTATATGTAATATCTCCGAAGTCATATGTTACTTCATATGTTCCGGCCGGAGCCAGTCCGTAAAGCGTAGCCATCACATCCAATGCATAGATGGTATCATCCAAACAGTCCTCTAATTTGTCCCGGACATCCTTGATAAACTGGATTGTCCTGCGGTCATCTGATTCGACCTGCGTGGCGGTAACCATGCCAGTTTTCTGATTGAATACGAAATATCCATTACTGAAGCCAATCTTATATCCGATCTGTGACAGAATAGCATTAATTCCATCAAGTCTGGCCTGTGTCTGTAAGGTAGGATTGATCTCCTGGTAGAAGTCATCTGATCCGTTGCCCTCTATCACCTTGACATAATCCGGCATACCCATCTTTTCTTTCATCCTGCCTGCGGCAATAGTGGGATCAAGTCTAAACAGCTCTGAAGTCTGGAACGGAAACAGTTTGTCAGCATCCATCAACACTGTGCGCTTGCTGTCCACGATTTCCTTACTGTTTCGACTATAAGCAATATCAAGGTCTTTCAATTCCTCGATAGCTTCCGCGAAGATAGGCATGGACAAAGGACTGTTGATGTCAATGTTATTCGCCTGGGGAGTGCGTAGGACACCATACAAAGGCTGTTCTATCCCACCTATCACAGCACTTTCAAGAAGTCCATTCCACGGTGTCTCGGAGATATCAACCTTTTTGTAGGTATCATCCTTGCTCTTTCCCTCATAGCACACATTGTCAATCAAATAAGAGCCATCATCGGCAAATCTGTGATATTCCAGTCGGGTATACCACAGATCCTTTTTAACTTTTTCGGAAAAATAGAAGATAACACCAGTTATTTTATCATTTACGCATTCCGTCACCAAGAATCTGTCCGGTGTAAACAGGTCAATCCCTGTGCCGTTAGGCTTAAGGATCACTGTGCCGTACACGCAGCCATATTCTACCCAGTGCCGGAGATTGAAATACACATTCTCGATCTGCTGTTGCAGCCAGTCCGCCCGTGCAGAGCCATCAACCGTAATCCTGATTGCGAGAGTGGCCAGTCGCGCCACCTCGGAGCAGATAGACTTTGCAAAGTTGATAGTCTTGATATGGTCTTTCTCATCCAGCCATTCCGGTTTACCCTGATAGATCTGCACACACTGCTTGATAAATTTGTCCATCGTGTCTGTGTTGATAGCATCCACCAGGAATTCATCTTCCGCTTTTCTCTTTAACAGCATATTTACCCATCCTTTTATAGTCTGAATCAATCCCATTATGCGCTCGTACCTCGCTTGTTGCAGAATCTTTCAAGAGCATATCTCGTTGCATCTATCAAGTGGTTATTCTCATCTGGATAACCGCTGATTATTTCTCCGTCCTTGTCCCGCTCGTATTCATATTCCGTAAATTCCTTGTATGCGTTCGGTGTCCTGCGTGGGTCAATTACAATCTTGCGCCCTTGCAGCCACTTCATTCCGTATTCCACAGATCCAGGGCCTTTGATTGCATTCTTGGCAATGAGACCAGCATCTTTGTAATCGTTGGTAGATTTTTTCTCAGCAGAATCGCAAGTAATCGTACAATCATAGTACCCTTTGTCAATGATCCACTTTGCATTGTCCGCATTCGTGGTCTTTTTGACATAATGCTCATCTATCATGTATATGCATTCCTGTGCCGGGTTATATGCCAGCCGAATAAACGCTGCCGGATCCGGGAACCATCCCCAGTCCTGTCCCTGATAGATTTTATCAAACGTGCGAATCTCTTCATCTGTGATCTCCCTGATCTCCAAATATTCAAATACGTTGCCACCGTTGCCGTTTGCGATTCCCATGTACTCATGTTCGTATGCATCCGGGTTTACCTCTTTCAGATGCTCTGCTTCGTCAATAAACGGTTGCCCCAACCATTCCTGGGGCACATCTAAGTAGGTAGAGTGGTGCACGATCATGTTGTCCTTGGGTTCTAAGACATATTTATTCGCCCAGTTATTTGCAGTCTTGGGCGGGTTAAATGACTTGAATATCCATGCTTTATTACCGCCACGGATGGCAGACTGGGTAATGTTACGGATTTCTTCTGGTCCTGCGAACTGGTCCAGTTCCTCAAACCACAGAATAGCAATATATCCAAACTCCGGGGAGATGGATTTAATCTTCTCCGGCTCGTCCGCACCACGGAAGTATATCTTCTGGCCAGTGGCTTTAAGAGTAATCTCCAGTGGTGACTTGTGTGCATCAAATTCCTCGGTGAATCCCTGTTTTCCAATAGCCCATTTGATCTTACTGTAGACAGAATCCTTTAGTGTGTTTCCAACCTTACGACATACCACAGCATGGACGTCATGGTTGTTGCGCATCAATTCTATGATGATCTGTGCAATATCAGAGGACTTTGTTCCTCCTCGTCCACCCTTGAATACATATTCCTGATGCTTCTCGTTGCGGATGTCACGGATCGCCGCATGAAAGTTGTCGGGGATCATGTCAAGGTCTAAATGGTAATGCTGATTAAGCTTTGCAATTCTCTCTGCTTCTTCCTTGGCTTCCTTGTCTTCCTGCTCCTTGATAAGAGCGGAGATAGCATTAAATGCCTTGCTGTCACCTTTCATGGCGGACTGCATCTGCCCCGCCATCATGGCACTGGCAATGGTAATATCATCGTCATCAGACAAGCCGAATTGTTTTTTTATGGTATCTTTGGTCTTGCCTTGAAGTTGTGCATTGACCATCATCGTTGCAAGAGCAGACATGGTCTTTTTCTTTCTTCTGACCTCTCCCGACCGCTTACCGCCCATCGACTGTTCTTCGACTGATAGCTTATATCCGCCCGGTATTAAATTCTGCTCTCGTGCCAATAGTTACTCACCCCTTATTTAACCCATGCCTTTTTCTTGCCATTCTACTCCATAAACAATCTATTATACATCAATTATATAACATACGTTATTACTTTTCAACAACAACCGTTATTTTTCACTTGACAACACATATTTAAAATAATAGTCGGAAGTCGCGCCGAAAACCTTTTGACATCATCCGACAAAAAGACCTATGATTTTATTGCAACAGATAACCGACCACCAAAGGAGAAATATATGGACAAACAGAAATTACTGGAGTATGCGCAGTATGGATGCGCTCAGAAAATGAATGACTATCGAATTCTAGCAGAAAAGGCAGGATCCGCAATAAAAGCCGACACGGCTTACACGCTCTATCAGCAATCGCAGGAAGACTGCCAGGAGATCAACAGAATGATTGCAGAAAAATAGAGAGAGCGTTATGCTCTCCCTATTTGCATATACTATTTGCAAGCCTATTGAATACTTTGCAAGATACGTTCGGTGATGTTTCTGCCAGTACGCGGCATCTTCTTCCTACCCAGTCAGACCACGATATGGATTCATCGAATTCATGCTGTAATTTGCGGTATGTCTGTAAAATCTCCTTATTTGCTTTCGTCATTTTTTCCTCGCTTTCTGCCGGGGAAACCGCCCCGGCTCGGTTGGTCTTTATTGCAAATACAAAATAGGTAATTGCTCATTATTGTATTTGTATGCTATATTTTTTATATCATTATTTCCAAAATAACTATTTGCTTCAAAAATATTGCATAAATAACTTTTTTTACTATCTTTAATTGTGTATGCTATTTTATTTGTATTGCTTTTCAAATAATCTTTAACTTTCATATCTTTTACCCATCCTTTCAAGTGGTTGTTTGCTGTTCCTTATGATGCTATTATATAACTATGTTCCCATAGTTTCAATTGTCAAATTATACAAATATGTTCCCATATTTTTGTGCATTTTATATGTTCCCATAGCAATAGGAATGTGCTATTATACTCATTGAAAGGAGTTGATGACATGGCAGTATCGCAAAAGCAACTTGGATATGCAAAAAAATATCTGTCAACACTGGATGAAATCAGGATTCGTATTCCGAAAGGAAAGAAAGAGGAGTACAGATCCGCTGCGGAAGCATCAGGGAAGAGCCTAAATCAATTTATCATTGATTGCATTGAAGCAAATTTACAAACGAAAGGTTAAAAGGTGGAAATTATGAAAGAATTAGCAAAAATGTATTTATGTTACATGGAGGATGGAAGCAATTGCATTTATTGTAATCCTTACACAGGCAGAGCAGAGCCAGACGAAATAAACATTATTATTTACGATTCGGAAACCGTGCATATTGTTAATTTGCAAGACGGAACAAAAGGCATAGAATTTGGAAGAGTTATTTCATACCCTCTTTCAGTTTAAATGCTGCTTTCTTATCGCAAAAACAGCAAAACCGTCCTTCGTTTTTCGGCAGAAGGCTAAATATCGTGGTACCGTCTCAGAAGTTTATAAGGTCATCTTGAACGGTCAAACGGCTGACCCTCTATTTCATTTTAGATCATCAATGCTTTCTTGCAGATCCTTATAATAGTTTATTTGATCATCGCAATGACTTTCCAATGCACAAATCATTTCATTCTTGGCTTCTGCCAGTGTTTCTGCTGCCAAATAATCCATATGTCCCTCTATAACCGACTGCCAGCCTATATCTGATCCACAGTACACGATACTGCCTATGGTGACATTACCATCATAGGCAACTACATCATATTGTATTTCCCAGTCATTCTGTTCCGGATCAACTTCTACCCACTTAAGATCACACATTTCCGCTACCTCCGCTAAATCCTAAGTTACCATCCCATGTCATTCCCGTTACCGATGGCATTTGGGTTGACCATGTACGACATATTCAGTTTTGCATCCGCAAGCTCCTTTTTAAGCTCCCTCACCTGCTTTTTTAATGCTGCATTTTCATCGATCATTTTCATGATTTTACATTCTTTCTTCTGATCACACTTGTTGCGCACCGAATAGTTATCACACATCTGGCAGATCTCTGTCTTGCTCATATTCTCTACCTCCATTCCTAAGTTAACTCTTCATCCCTATCCACTATGTCTACGACTCCATAAGGTGACATATTTTCCAGCTTATCTTCTAATTTTCAGCTATTTTTTCAAAATCTTTTTGCGAAATAACTTCAAACATCACATAATCATTGGACATAATCATTGCCTGCAATATAACAACATGTCTTTTATTTACAATGTCATCAAAATTTCTACTTCCTCTTTGACAACACTGAAAATAGCTATCTTTACAGGTTTTTGACAATGTTCCGCTAACCGCATTTACGTTTACTTTTTGTGTTGGGCTATAAGTATCAAACATCTTTTTACCTACTTTCTAATTTAACTTATTTAAAACAACTCAAATAGTAACTCAAATTTTTAATTAAATTTTTCACTTTTTAACTCAACTTTTGAGTTACTATTTCACTTTTTAGTTCCTGTTTTCAGTTCCTGCTTAATAAGATGCTCATCATATATGCACCAATTATCAGCTGGTCTAATCATGGCATCACCCCCGGCATAAAATCAGATAATCGCATTTGTGCCATTTCTGCATCTAATCTCTTTTTGGATAAATCATAATAATGCTTGTCCAGTTCAAAGCCAACATATGAATGGTTGGTTCTGTAGCAGGCTATCAAGCTGCTAGCACTGCCTACATGTGTGTCTAGGATAATGTCTCCGGGCTTTGCATAGCGGTTTAGGAGCCATTCATATAGTGCCACTGGTTTTTGTGTAGGATGAATACGGTTTTCTTTGTGTTTCATATTTTGCTGAAGCATTCCTTGCCACCTATATTTAATCTTCCTTACTGCAGTACTGAACGAAGTCCATGCAAGTTCACAATCAGCAAAATCAGTATTTCCATTATCTTTATCCCAAACAATCCAACAACTACTATCAAACGGCATTTTGCTTATAAAATGATTTGCCCCAAAAATAATCTGATTTTTTGACACTCTAAACAGTTCATCAAAATATTTTTCGTTTGGTGGATTTATATCCATTCCGTTAAAACTCTTGTAATCCTTTGCTTTTGCCAGTCTACCTCTTGTATGGTTTTTATCCCCATTTTCTCCAATACCATACGGTGGATCCACAATCGCAAGATCAAAGTAACCATCCGGGAACTCTTTCATCCCATCCATGCAATCCATGTTGTAATATCCAAAATCCATTACGGCATCACCCCCTGAATATCCTCAAAACTAATCTGATTATATCTTTCAAAGACAATCATCTCATTTTTGGCTCTCTGATAAAAGTTGCGGTCAATCTCAAATCCGAATGCACTTCTCCCGATCTCTGCGGCTGCTCTCAAGGTACTACCGCTGCCACAGCAAGGATCAATCACTACATCACCGGGATCTGTAAAAATCTCTATCAGTTTTTTCAGCACCGCTACCGGCTTCTGCGCCGGATGGATTTTCGGAATATCTTTTCCGTCTTTCTCCCAACTGAACCAGTTAAAAATCATTTTCCCAGTGCCACGGATCGTCTTTCCGTCCTCGTCAACCTTTGCACCGTTCATGAACTTCGGCAGCTTGTCACGGTAGAACACAAGAGCATACTCCGTTGCTCCAACAACTCTCATGTTAGCTTTCAACACCTGCGGACTATAATTTTTCACAAATACAAGCGGTATGTAATGGACGAATCCATGCTTATAGGCGGCATCAATCAGCGTAGGCATCTGTTCAAAAGAGCAGAACACGATCATGCAAGGGCTGTCACTACTTCTGCCACGGTTTACGGTCTTTTTATCGTCCTTTTTCAGCATTTTGGAGCAGAAATGAAAATACTCATACAGATTGAAGTTGAAATCTGAATTGAATGCTGCTTTCCCGGCAAATTTACTCTCACCGTTCTTGTTATCCCCACCGTTGTACCACATAGGATTACTTCCGTAGAAGTTCTTGCCTACATTATACGGGACATCTGCAATGATAAGCTGTGCCGGAGGTATTGCGTATTTCTTATAGTTCTGCATTGAATCTCTGTAAATCTCACATTTTAATTTCTTCATTCTCTCTTCCAGGAACCCGATATATCGTTACCATGCGCATAGGTTCTGATTCCTTTCTGATGGATTTAATACTTAATGTTCATATTTCCATGTTCGTTAATCCAATCAATAGCTTCACGATATGTAACCCCATTGTTTTCAATAACATCCAACAGTTTATACATTCCTTGATGAGTTTCCTTTAGCCGTTCAAAGCGTCCTTCTCCCGGCTTTTCAAGATGACACCCGAAACCACACAACACGCATCCTGTTCTATTGCATCCAGTAGTCTTAAGCGGTCTGTTTCCGGTTTCAAACAATCCATAATCAGCAGATAACTCCGACAAGTCCATTTGACCATCAACACTTCCCTCTGCATCATAATCAATGACAACATCACCATATACAGAGCAGATAGGATTATAAAATTCTTGTTCTTCTATGGTTTTTCCTGTTTTACGATCAACAATACGATTTCCATAAAACATAACATCACTGTTATTATTGATTTTCCTTTTTACTATATCTTTTCCATATAGTTTTATATACAAAAGAACGTCTTGCTCCGTCCAAAAAGACATGGGATTACTGATGGGTGTTTTCATATCAAAACCGTTGCATCCGTTTTTTATCCATTGTGTTGTACGCAGTTTGCTTTCGCTTGCCATCTGCGCCGTTATAGCTTTTCTTCCGGTTCTTTTTCCGTATTCATGAGCAGGTGCCTTTTTCATAACTTTGCAACACATATCAGAACAAGCAAACTTTGCATCAAGCATAAAAATATACTTTGACCTATCATACATCTTTGAATATTCATCTGTATCAACACCATTTTCCCTATGCTTATATATACCTAAAAGTTGTTTTGTTCTCGCAGGTGCGTTAGGGATATTCCCCTTCTTGATCTTTTGATATTCTGGATTCTCTTTGTCCTTTCTCCTGTCTATTCCCACAAGATCTGCTATGCGATAAGCATATGGAAGGTCTGTCTGTCTGTCTGTCTGTCTGTCTGTCAAGATTGTATTTTTGTTATTTCCTTTTTCAATGTTTTCAAAATATTTTCTTGCCTCTCCTATGCAACTAGAGATCTCTTTTGAGAACATAGGAAATCCATATTTTTTACAGACATCCATAAATGATATTTTCGGCTTTAAGATCTCCACATTATCAAACGTCTTGACAAATTCTTTCAGTTCCGGATATTGCGTTGGCACATCAACAAACATTGCCGGTATATTTGGGTAATCCTGTCTCACAATATCGAGAAGTACTGTGCTATCTTTTCCACCACTAAAGCTAATATAAACACCGTCCTCTCCGTATTCTTCAATCCATTGCATTATACGGTATTTTGTCATTCGTATTTTGGCAGACAACGGTAACGCTTGCATTTGATATAGGTCTGTCAATGTATGTTTATTTTCCATGCCGTTATCCCTTTCTTATTGTCGTTTCTGCTTGTTCCTTGTACATCCTACCAGCCATGCGCACCAGATAGTGCTGCAAGGCTTCATCAACGCTGATTCTGTGTTTTACGCAGTAGCGGTCAACATACCGTTTAAAGTCCTCATTCTCGGCATACAGAGCGGTGTAATTAATGTTCTGCATCTATTTGTCCTCCACTACTTTTACCATGTAAGTTGCATTATCAATGTTGTAGTGAATTTCTCCTTTAGTGGAAAACTCTTCATCGATAAATCCCACTCCTTGTTCTTCCAAAGACTCAAGAGATTTTCTTACCTGATTCATAATCAAAGTCTCAATGTGTGTCATCTGTTCCACCTGCTTTTACTATCTCCAACAAATCACCTACCAAATCCTTGACCTCATACATCATCATAGTGTCGTAGGATTTTGACTGCTGCTCTGCTGTCTTATTTCCATACTTCGTACAGTCTTTAAGGAATGCTGTGCGTTCTTCCAACTGATGGACAACTCTGTCCGGGTAGTAGGCTGTCTGCTTCTCCACAGCTTCACGGAATTCCTCCACCGTGCCGATTTCTTCGTATTCCGCGCATTCCTCAATAGTTTTTCCAACAGTTCCATGTTTCTTGACCAGTCGCAGATACTTGGATGCTGTTTCTAGTTCTTCAACAGTGCCAATAGCTCGGTACTGCTGTACCTCTTCCAGTGCCTTGATTGCCGTATCTTCCATATCGTATATACCACAGCAACTATAGAATCTGCACTTTTCACATTTTCCAACATTCTCCTGACAACTCTTAAATCTAGCTATTGCTTCATTCTCTGTCATTCTTACACCTCCAACAGCTCCGGGTTGTCAAATGTGTTCCCGACAACCTCATAAATACAATCACTGCTTATACGTGGCTTTGATAATCCATACTCATTACTTGTCCGATAAAATCCGGCATAATTTTCATCCCAAAGTACAGTGCCAGTGCAATAGCTTTCTGGATGTGCATCATCATTGTAGTGTTTAACAATGTCATTTTCAAAAATCAGATTACCGTTCTTATCCTTAAGTCCGGTGCACTGGCAGATAATGTTCGGGTCTATCTCGTAAAAATTTATACCAGTAACATTCCAATCATCACAAGCAGTTCCATTGTATTTTTCAATAACAATTCCGCCAATAAATACTCTTCCATTTTCAAATCCATCATCAAACAAGTAACCATGTACCCATTCTCCATTATCAATCCGCTTTCCACGGAATAAATATCTATCCTGCATCCTCATTCCTCCTACAACTTCAACTCGGAAACTCTCTTAAAGGCTTTTTCAACCTCGTCAACATAATCTCGCATAGAAATTACTTTGCCATCGTTTTCATCCAGTGGAATAAGCTTTACAATGCGTTCCACACACGCTCTGACACTGGGATAATATCCTATAATTCTCTCCGCAGGCTTTTTCTCGCCATCCTTTGTCTCTCCCTGGTATCTCTGCTTAAGAGTGTGGTTCAGTTCGTCCACCTCGATAAAATATCCGTTAATAAGTTCGATTGTTACTGTCTTCATCCTCATTCCTCACTTTCTTCTTTAAATTCCGCAGGACACATAACAGCGCCATTGCCAACTCCTCGTCCGTCATGCTGCGGATCCGGTCTGCGTTGATCATCGGTGCGTAATGCTCGCAGTCTCTTTCTATATCCTCATGCGGATTGTCATTTATATATGCACACCACTTAAATGATTCATTTCTACAGTCGTACATGGTATGCAGATGTTTGCAATTCTTACACTTTGCCATCTTCTTCCTCACTTTCCCGGTATGGCTCCGGCAGTGGCATCCAGGCTATAACATTTACGCTATCAATATCATCACCGAGGACAAACCGTCCTCCCAAATATTGTACAAAGCAACAACGGTTTCGATATGTATCCCATCCAATTACGCTATTAAGAGATTCTTCAGGCAGTTTCTCGCTTACCGGAATCCAAACCGGCTGATTCTGCAAGGCAGTGATTGCCATTTCCATAAGTTCTTCCCAATATTCTTCATTTACAAGTTCATCCCAATGAGGATTAAACCTGATAATGTCCAAATCCTTGATAGCTTCTTCTCTCTTCATTCCTCGAACCCCATTTCCTTTAATTTCTTGCGCTCCTTCTTTATGTTATGACGTTTCCACCATGAACAACCGCTTGGATGGTTACTGGAAGAGCAACACCAGCGTTTGATAAAATTATCCTGAAAAACTAATTTTTTATGGATATTGTTCTTCATTCCGCACCTCTCAATTCTTTCAGCTTGGCTTCGGCTTCCTCTTTGGTTAAAAAGATAGTTTTGCCAAATTCATCTATATCAAAGTAACTGAAAGTTGACTTTGTTACCTTGTGCTTATGGACTGTTCGGCAATATGTTTTTCCTTTTACTACTACTTTTTCTTGAACATCATCCCACCAAGTAATGTTGTAGACTTCTGTTCCAACCTTGCACGGCAACCGCAGTAGCAATCCCTGTTCCTCGGCATCCTCAATATCTTTTAATTTGAAATATACTTCCAGCCAGTACTCTGCATTATTTACAAGTGTTGGTATTTCTTTGTCACTATTTGTCAGTCTCTCCATCCTTGCTCCTTTCCCATTCCTTCATGGCTTCTCGTTCTCTTTTCCATTTGTCAATTCTGTATTCGATGTTTTCTTTCGCAATGTTTATCAAGATAATCATTCCAAAGATTATCCATACAAAAATCAACAATGCGATCAATACCACTCCAACCATATCTGATAAAGTCACGATAAACTTCATCTTGCATACACTCCTTTCTCATGCTCTCAAAAACTTCTTCGGCATCTGCACTCCGTTACGGTCATAAAAAGTAAAATCTCTGTACGGGTAATGCCGGTTACTCCCTGCCAGCCGGAAGAATGTCGGCCGGCTTTCCGAGACTTCCAACAGCCCGTCCCCTATATTCGGGTAGCTGTCCTTGTCATTCTTCACGGCATATATCTTCATGGTTCTTCTCCTTTGGATAGATATTTCCATATTTCTTGATGTACTCCATGTGATATGACGGTCTAACAACAGCATTGTTCGGCTTTTCCGCCATAGCTTGATAATCACCTGGTAGCAAATAACTACGGTTACTTGGCGGCAACGGTCTTTTCATTTGCATCACCCTCTTTCAGATTTCTGTTAATATACAGATATACTGACTGGAAACTCCTACCCATCTTCACGGAGATCTCCCGGTAAGAAAAACCTCTCTGCCAGAGCATCCGAATACGTGCTTTTTCATATTCTGTCCAAAACTCATAAGTTTTTCTTTTTCCACCGTCTGTTCGCTCTGATTTTAATTTATCTGCAAACCACTTTTGATTCTGGAAGAAATATTTATCACAGTCTGCTGCATTCCACAGGTCCTGATTGTTTTGCATAAAATCAAACAGAATTTTTTCAGAAGTATGTCTCACCCCACCATATTTCCGAGTAGCCAGCCCCCGGCGGATCCATGTCTTATTGACAGAATCTTTACTGACACCACACAAGATGCTTATGTCTGTCATTGTCAGGCGATCAAGGCTGTCTTTCATTCCTGGTAGATCCAGTGCGATCCGTTTGCTTTTTACGCTGGCTACTGTTCTTCCAAGAGACTGAGCGATCGTTTCCTGCGGCAGTCCCTTTTCACACATCCTTTCAAGTCTGTTGATTTCTTCCAGCGTCCATGCCCGGTGCTTGCTGTACTTCCTGACTGTTCCCATTCTTCCTCTCTTTCTCCTTTGCTATCTTATAATCTTGCACTACTCCTATAATTCCACGGTATAAATGCCAAATCGGGTCATCCACTTGCCGAAACTCCTGCGATTTTGATTCCATTTCTTCAACAAATCTTTCCCACAGGAAATCATCTAATGGAATAAATGCATATCTCCTGGTAATATCCCATACCGCAGTGAACACTTTTGAAGCTTTTTCTTTCTCCTGATTGTCCATAAAAACCTCTTTTCTATATATAATTTATATATAGTGACCATAAAATATATATCTGTGACCATTGTATGTGACCGAAGAAATCCAGTGTTTATGCGGGTGTGACCGTGTGACCATACTTTTTTGTAATTCTATAGAACAAAATGAAAAATTTTTAATTTTCATATTTTTTTATTCGCTTTATATATAGTCATTTTTTTGCGGTCACAGCGGTCACGCGGTCACAGAATCATGTAAATGGCAACTGTTCCTGCATATCTTCCGGTACCTTAATAAATCCATTCTCATCCGTCAGATCATCCGGTAACCGCAGCCACACACATTTCGGTGCAATCCCGCTAAAACGGCAGGTTTTTGTGGCAATCCCGCGGTTGTCAGGCTGCACAATTTCCCGCTTCACCGCCCACTGAAGGAACCCTTTGCGGGAAAAATTTCCACGCTCCACAATCCGGTCAAACGCTGATGAAATGATCACTACATAGCCATCCTTGATACATCCCCACATTTCCCCGCGGTATGCTCCGGTGTCATCCGGTACAAATTTATTGATGTTGATAGTGATCTCCGACAGAATAAATTCATATGCTCGGTCGTTCTCCGACACATCTCCTTTATTCTTGAGAGCATCGGTGCATCGTTCCAGATCAAGGTAGATTCCATCTTGGAAGATCTCATCCGTTGCGATCTTGTCAGCGGTTAGTAGGATGGACAGCGGTATGGACTGTTTTTCCTCTTTCTCTTGCTCTTTTAATTGAGCATATTCGTTTATCTTCCGCAGGAATCCCTCTTGCATGGCTCTTAATTCGTCCAAATCCATATCTTTTATGATGTCAACAAACATTTTACCTGCGAACCCATAATTCTTGCTTAAAACGCTTACTACGTGGTTTCCATTCCTGAATATGGATCCGTCATCCATTTCAAAATCAAGGATACGGTTGATAGCCCCGGCACGCATTGTGTCGTTTGTCAAAGGCCTCTCGATGTTGGTAAGACATATATTCTGCCAGGTATTCTGCTTATTCATTCCGAGATTGACGTTGCTGCGGTCTTTACCTTTTCCGCCACACAACAGATAAATAAAATCTGCAAAGCCATCTCCCAGCCGATCACGAACCTTTGACAGATCATCCATCATCAGTGGTAAGTTGTTCAGAATATCCTCCCTGACTTCCACGGCTACTTGTGTACTGGATGAATCAGTTATGTACTTATTCTCTGCAGGGTTCGCCCATACAGAACACGCTACCATCAGTGCAACCGTTTTACCTTTTCCGGTTTCTCCCCAGAGATTGAGGATAAACGGCAGCACATTCAGCGGTTTGAGCAGAATACTTGCAAACGCTCCGGCAAGGTATAACTGTGGTTCATATCTTCCTGACTTGCGGATCTGCCGAATAAGCTTCAGCCACTCATCATAATTTCCTTTTGACTGTAAACTATCATAAATATCCTTAAACCGGCTCTCTGCATCAAATTCGATTTGAACATCATACGGCATAAATTCTTTCCCGATCCACCCAAATTTCGATGTGGATACCACATTGTCAATTTGGGTAATATTCAGGTTTTCAAGGTCTGACAGGAAACGTACAAGTAACCTTGCATTTTCAGATGTCACTGACACCCCGTATTTAGCCAAAGAAACGATTTTATTGCTAGATGCGATAGTTTCCTTATCTACGGTGATTTCTTTCCATTTGAAGCCTTTACAGAACGCTAATCGCACCTTTTCGATTCCCGTCTCTGCATTGACCAGCCTTTTTGATATTAGAATCGGATGATAGCAGGCAATATGCTCACCCATAAAATCATAAGATCTGACACCGTTCTGATTTGCATACCAGGAACCGCATGATAACTCATGTCCGTCCTCGAAGTAGTCAAATTCTGTCATTCGGTCATCCATATTGGGTGTATTTTTCTTATCCCGCTCATCTTTTTTTATCTGTCTCTCAACTTTGTTATATGCCCGTACCATCGTGTCAAATTTCGTCTTCACACCGAGAAGCTTTGCCCTTTCTTGCAAAGATAAAAGTATACGGCTCCGCATTATTGGGTCCGTTTCCTCGAACACCTCGTCAAGCACCGCATCTGACATGACGGATTCTGCATCGAGTGTTGCTATTTCAATCAAATAGTTTCACCCCCTCTCTATTCATTTCATCCAAAATGTAAAAATCATATTCTAATCGGTTCACTGCTGCGCACCAATCGTCGGAAAAAACTGGAAAGCATTTAGCAAATAGCTTTTGCATTGGTATGTCCTGCAGTATTTCTCTCTTCCATTGCCGCTTACGTTCCAGTTCTTTCCTCTCTTTCTCTTTCTTTTGTTGTAATTGATACTCGAATTTTTTCCGCTGCCAGTCTGTCTTATGCTCGTATTCGCCACCCAGCTTCAAAAATGCATCCTTGAATGAGCAATTATCCATCCGCTGAACGAAAGTGAAAATATCTCCATTCGCCCCACAAGCATGGCAGTGGAAATCTTTCTGGTAGATTTTCATGGATGGACTGTAATCCCCGGAGTGGAACGGACAGGAGATAAAACCGGCCCTGTTTGGATAAAAACCATACATTTCCACCACATCACGCATGGAATACTGCTGTTTAATTTCCTCCGCTGTCATCTTTGCTCAACTCCAAGAATTTCTTAAATTTGTCCATAGCTTTTATCTGATTGACTGTCGGCGGGCTGTTTTTGGCAAAAACATTCAGATGCTTTTCAAACAGTTTTGCCACATCTCGGCTTGCATTTTTCATGCCTTGTTCAACTCCCTGCCGGTATGTTTTCCCAGGTCTGTAATCATCAATCTGCTTCTTTCCGGATCCTTGCCCGCCGGCTGTTTTGTTGCGAAGTTGATACCCTCCAAGAGCATATTTTTTGATGTAATACTGCTCTTTTTCGTCCAGCAGTTCCTCCGGGAAGTTCAAAAAATTGACATTCCATCCGCACATATTGCTGTTGGAAATTAGACCATGTTTTTTAAGGCTCAGATCAATGTGCTGATAACCCGTCATGTGTTGAGCCAACCGAGAGAGGATATGCTTTGCCTGTCCAATGTAAGCGTATTTGATGCCCTGCTCGTCCTCTCTGGTCAGAAAGTAAATGCCGCTCTGCTCATTTAGTTTCGGATTGATAAGCAGAAGCCTTTGCTTAATCTCCTGCTCCATCCTCTTTATTTCTGCAATGCTTTTTTTTTTCATGAGAGCACTCTTTCTGGTGTCCAACCATTTTTATAACGGTTCCAAATCGTACATCTTTTTATCCCAGTTATAATTGACCATTCAGAAATAGTATGTGTTTCTCCATTCAAAGAAATATAAATATTATTTGAACGATTGTTCTGCTGTTGCCTCATTGTTGACCATCTACAATTTTCTGGACAATAATTACCATCAACATTTATTCTGTCTATTGTTAGTTTTTCAGAATATCCGTTATTAAAAGCCCATTCAAAAAAATTCTTTTTATCATTCAACCATTCATCGCAGACAGAAATACCTCTTCCTCCGTATCGATCATATCTGTTATTATTTCTTTTATAACACCGAGAAATCATTGATTTATAAATGTTATCAATTCTTGTATGAGATAATCCATGTTTTAAATGATTATGATTGTTTTTTGGTGCAGACATATTGCCTCCTAATTAAATGGTAATTCAAGATCGTCAATATCATCAGGAATACTCATAAAACTATCCGGTCCGGTGGCTGTATTCTTCGGTCTTTCCTTGTATGCTTTGGTCTCTGACAAATCCGGGATTACTGCATCTGCTGCTTTGTCTATTGAGCAGAACCACCTAAGGACACGCTTTTTCTTTTCCTCGCCGTTGTAAAAATCCATCTGCTCGCCAAATACACCGCCAATCTTTTTCCCTTTGATTCCAGCAAAATCAAACTGATCATTTTTCCAACAAGTGAATCCGGTGTTGGAATTTTCTACACAAGCGCAGAAAGTTTTGAAACTTCGGGAGCACTTTGCGTCCTGATCTTCCGTCAGAATGTACTGCGTGCCCTGATTAGACCACTTTTTATCCGGTCTGCTGTCATTCTGAAAAGAATCCATGAAGTAGTTCGGCTGCTTATCATCCGGTGCAAAATCAAACAGCACTACGATCATAGGCTTTCCGTTTTGAGACTGCTTTTCACTAACCTGTTTGATAATCATCTTATGTCCACCCAACTCCACCGGTGTCCATTCTCCCTGTGCCTGTGTTTCATCGTAATTATTCGGTTTTTGCATTTTTATCCTCGCTTTCTTTGTCTAAATCTTCGCTTCTTTTGTCTAAAAATTCCCTGTTACTTTTTGCTTTCCATTTGTAATAACTGCATTTTTCGATTGTGTCAGTAATTGCTATGACAACGATCAGAAGAAAAATAAAAATCAGAATAAACAACAAAAGTTCCAAATTTAATACCTCCTTAAATCTCGTAATATTCACGGATAGCCTTTTCCACCAACAACAGATCGTTGTCAATAGTCAGATCATCAAACATTCCCATGGGAGACTTGCTGATTGCTCCATCCGCTGACTGGGTGACAAATAAATGCTTTCCAGATTCCTCAATGCACCGCAGGACGATTGTAAACATACCCTCGATACACACCTTCTCATCCAAAATCTTACCGATCGTTTTTGCCTTGATCTGGCCGAAGTCATTCTGCTCCTCGTGCATCATGATGTACACGATCTTTTCCTCCGGCAGCTTGTCGGTGATAAAAGTGATCAGATTCCAGAAGGAATCACCGATTTTGTTATAAAATGAAAAGATTGCGTTTCCTGCTCCCTGGCTCGCATGGCCATTCATAAACTGGTTAGTAATCAGATACCCTGCGTCATCCAACACAATGTTCTTTGCTTTGGCAGAATAAAGGCACTTCATGACAGTTTGGTAATCGTCCGTCTTCCAACCATTAATTTTCCCTTTAAAGGGCAACGGCTTATTTAATACTCTGATGACATTCCAGTCATCGTTTCCGGAGCAGTTTCTCATGCTCGTGCTTTTTCCCGCTCCAGATTTACCTATAATCAATACCGGTGTTGCCATACTTAATTCCTCCCATCTTCATGTAAATCAAAATTTCTCTGCGGCACATCTTCCATCGGAAGTCCACAAAATGGATCGTAGTTGTCATCCGCGTTCAAAATAAATTGAATCTCGTCAATAAACATCTCGTTTACATCATCCTCATGCTTCATTTTCAAGCATCTCTGCCAGAGTAAATCCATGCGGATTTTACTTTCCAGCAACTGTTTGTACTCCGCTGTGGTAATGGTCATTCTTTCTCTTTCCATATTCTTTCTCCTATTCTGCTGTCTGCCGAAAGTTCTCTCGTACATATTCCCACCCGCAACTGTCGCAAACGATATCACCATTGAAATTGTAAAAATCATCTCCAGAATAAATATTGCTCGAACATATCTGACATTGATGGACAGGCTTTCCGGCATATTCATATTCAGAATCCACAACCATTCGGTTCTCAATCCTTTCCGGCATCCTTATCACCTTCCTCTGTTTTAATTCCGAGGATTGCCTTAAGTCCATCGGATGCAAAGGCATCACCGCTTTTTAACATCTGCCTGGCAGATATAAGAATCCGCAATGCCTGTAATCCACAAACAAAGTCATCGTAAGGAACAGCGATCACAAATTCTTCCTTTTTTCCCATGTCAATCCACCTCCACAAGTTCGCCATTTTCCAATCTGTACCATGTATCCGGCTTCACTTTTTCACCGTCTACCCGAAACATCTTAGCACCGACAAACTCCCATGCTTTCTGCTCCGATCTGTCATATCTATCATTATCTTTGCTACCAATGTAGTTCCATTCAGCAAGGACAATATGGGAACCAAGGGCACCCATTGCTTTTCCTTTGTATCCCCATGCAACCGCAACGCTCTCAGGATCGTTGGCAGAGGATGCACCTTTGTAACCTGTGGCAGAGGATGCACCGCAGTTACCTGTGGCAGAGGATGCACCGTAGTCACCTGTGGCAGAGGATGCACCTTTGTAACCTGTGGCAGAGGATGCACCGTAGTTACCTGTGGCAGAGGATGCACCGCAGTTACCTGTGGCAGAGGATGCACCGCAGTTACCTGTGGCAGAGGATGCACCGTAGTTACCTGTGGCAGAGGATGCACCGCAGTCACCTGTGGCAGAGGATGCACCGTAGTCTTCATCACTTTTTGCTTCTTTTTTAACTCTACTCATAGTAAAATCAATGGCTGCTTTTACTAGCCCGGAAATATCCAATCTCGCACCAATCTTTATTTTTGTGGATGCAACCTTGGAATCATCTCCACCCTTGTCAAACTCTCCGCTCTGCTCCACCTCGTGGTAAACAGATTCGTTCGGAGAATAATAATTAAAGCAATCCAGTGGATATTCGCAAGCGTGAAATCCACTATGACAAGCATCTGCTGTCTCCTCTTCGTACTTCTTGCCTTCTTCGTACTGGAATCCACGGCAAGTCATGTCTTTGTTAAATCCTTTATAGCTTTTAATAATCTCAGTCATCAGTCCACCTCCGCACACTTCAGACCGTCCTCGGTCACTACCAGTACTCCTGCTGCAATCAGCGCATTGATGGTGCTCTCACTTGCTCTCTCGATAGGTATAATCTGCTTTTTCATTCTTTCTTCTCTCCTTTTCTCGTGATTGTAATCTTCGGGTTCTTCATGCCAATCTGGTCGGCATATAACTCTGCCAGAATTCGCATTGCTCTGTCAGCTTGTTCCTCAGTCATTGCAGGCATCCGAATCCTCCTCCCGGTCGATTACAAGGTTGCCGTAGGCAAATAAGATAGCCTGCGATGCGATATTTCTGATAGATAATGTGCTCTCGTTCGCCATGTCCACCAGTGCGTTGTACGCTTCCGGTGTCACACGGATGGTGACAGATTCGACATTCTGCTTGCTTTTGTAGGCAAATTTCTTTCCTTTTAATACAAATCCTTTCATAGACGGTCTCCTATTCTTTCAAAAAATACTCTGCTTTTACCTTAAAATACTTAGCTAACACGACAGCATTTTTCAATGTCGGTTCAGCATCTGGTCTGTTCTGCCAGTTGCTCACAACGTTCTGTGCAATGCCTGTGTCTTTGCACATTTTGTAAATTGAAACTCCTTTTTGTTTGCATAATTCATTGATTTTTTCATACAAACACAATATGTATACACCTCCTACCTATATATAGTGGTTGCATATACTTCACTTTTGTGATATTCTTTAGTTGTCACACAAAAGAAAGGACACATCTATGAAGTACTTGCAATTAGTAAAACAAGTTGCTTTTAATTTGTGAAGCACTTTACTTGTTTATAATACTTTATATTTGTGAAGTAGTCAATACAAGATTGTGAAGTATTTTATATTTGTGAAGTATTGCTAATTTATGTATGAGATTTTTGTGCAATTATGCAAATCAAAAGGGATAACTACATATAAAGTATGCAAAGATTTAGGCATAAGTCAGGGTACTATCAGTAATTGGAAAAACAGAGGGAATAATCTGTCCACTGCTATTCTAAAAAAGATTGCCGATTATTTTGAGGTATCTATCGAATATCTTATAAACGGCGAAGATGTAAAATGGGATCCCGCAGGGCAGACAATAGACTACGCTATTTCTCTTTCAGAGGAAGAACAAGAAATATTAACAGCATATAGAAGTGCTGATGCGGTACAGAAAGAAATGATAAGGAGATTACTTAATTATGCAAAAAAGTAATATCCTATATAAAATATATCAAATAATATTTATAAAAAGAGTTTTGAATTTTGAACATAGTTCCGCACAGCAAAAAGAAGCTGCTGCTATTTTTCTGGGTGTTAAAAAATTTCATTTTATAAAAAAGAAAAAATATGAAAAATATTTGAAATTCATTTTAGACAGGACAAAAGCTGAAGCGGATATATTTCAAGAAACAATTTATATTGAAACTTTCGTTGATATGAGAAGTAAATGTATAAAAGATTTACAATTTTTGTCAATATTTGATTTATTTACTTCTGGTCAAAAGCCATCATATTATTTAGAATTATTTTCATCTATGAGAGAAAAAATGGAAATTGATTTTTTACGTAGATCCTATGAAAGAGACAGAAATGGATTATTAGTTATTTCTATATCTGACATGACCATTATAAATAAAAATTTCTCTCAAAAAGCCATAGATTTTATAATCAAAGACGATACTGCAACAATGCAAGATCAAATCAAAAATTTTGATTATATGGATGGTTATGAATTTGAAACATTTTGTTCGGATATTCTTGTTAAGTTGGGATATACTAACGTTACTGTTACCCAGAGTTCTGCTGATCAAGGCATTGATGTTTTGGCAGAAAAAGACGGTGTACGATTTGCCATACAATGTAAGCATTATTCAGGCACAGTAGGGAATAAGGCTGTTCAAGAAGCATATGCAGGATGCAAGTTTTACGATTGCCATGTTCCGGTTGTTATGACAAATTCTTATTTTACAGATTCTGCCAAGCAACTGGCCAAAAAAAACAATGTTTTATTATGGGATAGAGATGTTCTTTTATCATACATAGAAAAGGGGAATAATAATGATTAACTGCGCAATCTACCCACGTAAATCCAAAGCCGTGGATAACTCCGACAGCATGGATGTGCAAATTGATATGTGCCGTCGGTACCTGGATGACAAGTACGGCTCCGGGAATTACACTGCCACGGTTTATGATGGAGACTACGGGATCACCGGACACTCCACCAAAAAGAGAAAAGACTTTCAGCGAATGATGCGGGATGTGTCTGATAGAAAAATCCAGCTTGTTGTGATTCAGCGGTATGACCGTATCGCACGTAATACCAGAGATTTCTGCAACCTATATCACGACATGGAAGTAAATGGTTGCAACCTTGTCTCCGTCAGCCAACAGATCGACACCACTACACCCTATGGAAAGAACTTCATGTATATGCAGGCATCAATGGCGGAGTTGGAATGGGCATTAAACTCTGAAAGGAGAAAAGATACCATCAGGTATGCGGCATCCATCGGAAAATCTATACTCCCGGATCACTCTACACCGTTTGGATACCATAACGCTGTCGTGAATGGAGTGCGCAGACTGGTAAAGGAAGAACAATGGGAAGATGCTGTTGCGGATCTGTTTGAATACTATCGCAAATATCGAAACTACTCTGCCACCGCCCGGCATATCAACCAACAGTACGGTACAAGATTTGAGATTCAGGCTATTAAGCGCATAATACGCAGCCCTTTTTATTATGGGTGTTACAAGGATAATGATAATTTCTGCGAGCCATATATATCTAAAAAAGACTGGCAGGATCTCCAACAAAAGAGACCAGTAATACGCACCGCAGGAAACAAGCGGACCGAGGTATTATTCTCCGGGATGATCAGATGCCCGGAATGTAATCGGCTGATGCGGTCCTGTCAGAAGAGCCACCGAAGCGGTAATGTGTATCGGTACTACCACTGCGAATATCACTCCACCAAAATGTGTGGATTTGCCAAGGTGAAATCCGAGAATCTTATCGAGGAGATGCTACTGAACCGGGTCGATACCTTTTTGGCAGAACGTGAAGCGGCTATGTCAGATCAGAAATCAGAGAAAAAGCACTCAACCAACAATGCATCAAAATACCGGGCAGAGTTGGACAGACTCAACACAATGTTCCTAAAAGGCAGAATAAGCGAAGAATACTACGACACGGAGTATTTAAGGATAAATGATTTAATAGGGCAGTATGAAGCTTCTAGGCAGTCTCACGACAGCGTTAAGCACTTGCAAGAGGTGTTTGTGTCAGACTGGAAAGAAATTTACAAGGATCTCGATAAACTGCACCGTAAATTCTTTTGGCGGGATGTAATCCGGCAGATAATCGTTGACGATAACATGGATGTAATTGATGTTATTTTTTTATAACACTTTTGGTTACCTTATGTGACGGTTGCTTGATCAAGAAGCAGGAAGAGCAGATGAAATAAGCTCTGCCGGAATCCTCGGAATCGACAGGAACAAAAAAGAAGCTGTACAGAGAATCCCTCTGTACAGCTTCTTAACTGTATTCATCTTATTTATTATTCACCGAAGACTGCTCTGTAATCTGCCTGGAACTTGGCAATACCGGCATCAGTCAGAGGATGTTTTACCATCTGCTCTATAACCGCGTAGGGAACGGTTGCAATGTCAGCACCGGCCAGAGCGCAGTCGGTCACATGAATGGGATTACGCACGCTTGCTGCAATGATCTGGGTATCCAGGTCGGTTACCGCGAAAATATCAGCGATATCACGGATCAGGTCTACCCCTCTCGTGCTGATGTCATCCAGTCTTCCCAGGAAAGGAGATACATAAGTTGCGCCGGCGCGTGCAGCCAACAACGCCTGGTTTGCTGAAAAGATCAGTGTTACATTGGTCTTTATCCCTTCGGAGCTTAATACTTTACATGCCTTCAGACCTTCTACCGTCATAGGAATCTTGACTACCATATTGGGATGGATGGCTGCGATCTCTCTGCCTTCCTTGATCATGCCTTCCGCATCTACGGTGGTTGCTTTCACCTCACCACTGATGGGTCCATCTACGATGGATGCAATCTCTTTGATCACTTCTACAAAATCTCTGCCCTCTTTGGCGATCAGAGAGGGATTGGTCGTTACTCCGCAAATAACCCCCATGTCATTTGCTTTCTTAATGTCTTCTACTTTTGCAGTGTCAATAAAAAAACGCATAACTCTTCTCCTTTTTGCTATGTAAATTTAATTGGTCCGGTCCCGAAAGTGATCTGTGACCTCTAGTTACAGTATACTCATTCCGTTTGGAAACAGCAAGTAGTTTTTTATAAATTTTATTGATTGTGTTCGAGCACGGTTCGTACAACTACGGGCAGTACAACTTACGGATATAATAAAAATCAGACTCTTTGAATACCTGTCTGCGCACCCTCCCGGATGCATTCATCACGGAGAGTAGACGACGGAAGGTTTTCATATCCGGAATACGTCTCTGTCGCTCTGTATGAGTCGCCATCCGGCTTATTCTGCGAAGCCATTTTTCCTGCCTGTTGCGTTTCCCGTTTTTCTCTCCCAGCATGACCTCCAACAATTTTCCCATGGCATACACATCGCTTTCCTCCCCGGGTATCTCCCCCTGTCGGAACTGTTCCGGCGCACTGTAGGAATAATTGCCTGCTCCCGACCATTTTTCTTCTCTGTTCCACAGGCATCCCAGATCCAGGATCCCCACTCTGCCGTTGACACGGATCCGGATATTTTCCGGCTTCAGATCCCGGTAGAGAAATGGATGCTGCCGCTCATGAAGATATTGTATGCCTTCCGCGATCTGATCCGCGATCCACACAGCATGTCCGGGAGTAAGTCTGCCTCTTCTCTCCAGCATTTTCCGCAGATCCATGCCATCCCAGAACTCCATGATAAGATAGCCCTTTCCTCCTTCCATCCAATGTTCCACATACCCGGGGAATAACGGATGTCTGATCTCCTGCCAGTTCTCACATTCCCTCTGCCATTGTTCTGTGACGTCGGACACTCTGCAGGCCCGGAATCCTCCGCTACTGTCTGTCACACGATAGACTTGGGAAAAGCTGCCTTCTCCCACCGGTACGGGACTGTGATATCCATGCCAGACCAATATCCTCTCCATTTCTATTCCGTTTGTACCGTTTCGTTGCTCTGTTTCCCTTTGCTCCATATAGCTTCTCCCTTTACCGGCAGAATCCATACCGCTCCCATATGTCTTCCGCCCCGCTGCTCTGCCTTCCGACCCAGCTCTGCCAGCCGTCTCTCTGCCCGCTCCGCTCTGTCCGACAGTAGATCGGTCCCCACGCTTTCCGGTCTCAGGCAGCCTGCCAGTTCCTCTTCACAGTAATTCAGGAATCCATGATCCGTCAGCAAAATTGCTGTTCCTGCTTCGACTTCCCCCACCATGCATTGATCCTTCCAGACTTTCCATCCGGTTCTCCCAAACCTCTTGAAAAATCCGCAGAGATTCATCCTGCCGTGGTCAAACAGAAGCACTCTGCTGTCCACACACAGTACTCCCGCATAATTGCTGTTTTTGTCCACTGCCGCAAGCTGTTTCGACCATTTTTCTCTTATCCTTTCTTCCGTGTACGATTTCCAGATATCCCTCCCCTGCAATTCCTCTTCTATTTTGTTCTGCAGATTCATCAGCAGTTCCCTGTTGTCGGAAATACAGGCATATACCACAGAGGCTTTCCTGCGACGGTATTTTCGTTGTTGCAATGACAGAAATATATTTGGGACCATCTCCTTTTGCCAATAGCAGGCCGTAACATGCTCCATACGCACTTCTCCCTTCTATCCTATCTATCCTAAACACAGATACATATATTCTTTTCATTCTTCAGGGTTTATTTGCCGACCGGCATGAAAATGATATCAGAATCGCGTCTTCCGCGAACGTAAAAAGAGCATACCATGCGGTATGCTCTTTGTCAACGGATAATAAGATATCCCGAATACTCTATCCGAAAATATTTACCAGATCGTTAAATAACAGGAACACCATCAGCACCATAAAAAACACGAGTCCGATGAAGTGTACCATGCCCTCTTTTTCCGGGGGCACCGGTTTGTGCGTAATGGCTTCCCAGATCAGGAATACCAGTCTGCCGCCGTCCAATGCAGGAATCGGCAGGAGATTCAGGATCCCCAGATTCACCGTAAGCATCAGGGTGATATTCAACATATTCACCAGTACATTCTGCCAGCCGTAGTCTTTTGTACTTTCGTAGGTTTTTCCCACGACGTTCACGGCAATCCCGACCGGTCCTGCCACATCCTGTCTGGATACCTGCCCCTGCACCAGCATCGCCAGGCTCTTCCAGGTCATCGTCACACAATAACGCATCTCATACCAGGAGTAACGGAAGCAGTCCAGTCCGGACAGCTGTACAAAATCCGCGTTACTGATGCCGATCATATAACGTCCTGCACTCTCATCATACTTAGGAGTCAGGGTTGTAGTTCCTTTTACTCCGTCACGCTCATACTGTACCGTGACATTCCCGCCCCGGTAGGTCAGCGTAAACAGCTGTATTTCTTCATACAGATGAATCTTACTGCCATTCAGAGAGAGAATTCTGTCTCCGGGCTGCAGTCCGGCTTCCTGCGCCGCACCGCCATCCACGATCTCCGTCGCCACGGGATCACGGATCACGATCAGATTCACCATAATAAAAGCAATGATAAATCCAAGGATGAAATTAAATACCGGTCCCGCCAGGACAGTGGAGATCCGCGCCCATACATTGGCATTTAAAAACGATCCGCTGTGGTCTTCCCCGTCTTCTTTTTCATTCAGTCCATCTTCGCCTTCAAACATACAGGCTCCACCGATGGGAAGCAGCTTCAGAGAATATTTGGTGTCTCCTTTTTGGAAGGAAAACAGATTCGGACCCATGCCCACGGAAAATTCTATCACATGAATCCCATTGGCTTTCGCCAGCAGAAAATGTCCGAATTCATGTGAGATGACCACCACCCCGAAGATCAATACAAACAAGATCAATGTAACCATTTATTGCCTCTCATATCATGCTTCTATTTTAGGATCAGAATCCCTTGCCGTCGATATAACTGTAAACAGATGCTTCTGTCTCCAGGATTTCCTCCACATTCGGGTTCTCGATCACCTTATGCTGCTCCATGGCTTCCTGAATCAACTCCGGGATCTGAAGATAAGCGATCTTGCGATCTAAGAACAGTCCTACTGCTTTCTCGTTGGCTGCGTTGTACACCGTAGGCATACTGCCGCCGATGCGTTGTGCATCATAAGCAAGCTTCAATCCGTAGAACGTCTCCATATCCGGCTTCTCGAATGTCACCTGTGCCAGTTCATAGAAATCCAGCCGTCTGCCCGGCATCGGACGACGATCCGGATAGAACAGCGCATACTGGATCGGGAGTTTCATATCCGGAGTTCCCAGCTGTGCAATTACCGCACCGTCCACATATTGTACGGCGGAATGAATAATACTTTGGGGATGCACAATGACCTGGATCTGATCCAGATCCACACCAAACAGCCATTTTGCTTCCATGACTTCCAGTCCTTTATTTACCAGCGTGGAAGAATCTATCGTAATCTTCCGTCCCATGGACCAGTTAGGATGCTTTAATGCATCCTCCACCTGAATATTCTGCAGCTGTTCTCTTGTCTTTCCTCGGAAGGGTCCACCGGATGCAGTCAGCAGAATTTTCTCGATCCTGCCCTTCGGTTCTCCGTTCAGTGACTGGAAAATAGCACTGTGTTCACTGTCCACCGGCAGGATCTTCACACCCATCTTAGCCGCCAACGGCATAATGATGTGTCCGGCAGTCACCAGAGTCTCTTTATTTGCAAGAGCAATATCCTTTCCTGCCTCAATGGCCGCGATCGTAGGTCTGATACCAATCATGCCCACAATGGCCGTCACTAATACCTGTGCTTCGGGCATCACTGCGATCTCCAGCAGTCCGTCCATTCCGGTCACGACCTTCACAGGAAGATCCGCAACACGGCTGCGCAGATCCGCTGCCGCCTCCTCGCTCCACATACCTGCGATCAACGGATGGAATTCTCGGATCTGCTGCTCCATCTGTTCTACACTTTTTCCTGCTGCCAGTGCTACCACCTGCAGCTCCGGATTATTCCTCACGACTTCCAGAGTCTGGGTTCCGATCGAACCGGTAGACCCCAGAATTGCTATCTTTTTCATGTATTTTCGCTCCTCTATCTGAGTCCCATCAGCAAAATGGTAAGGAAATAGGTCATCGGTGCTGTCACCGTCATACTGTCAAAACGATCCATAATCCCACCATGTCCGGGAATCAGTTTCCCATAATCTTTAATATTATGGTTCCTCTTGATGGCAGAGGCCGCCAGATCTCCCACCATGCTCATCACTGCACCTGCGGCGCAGATAAAGGCAATGATCCATGTAATTGTCCGATCCGGGAATGCCGTCTCAACAAAAAAATGTGCATACAGTCCACCGATCAGTGCTGCCCCGACGACACCGCCGATACAACCTTCCAAGGACTTATGAGGACTTAATTCCGGGAAAATATGCTTCTTCCCGATCAGCTTTCCGACGACATAGGCACAAGTATCGCATCCCCAGGAACTGATCAGGATCAGCCATACCAGATAGATTCCGGTCTCACACTCGCGGGTGAGATAGACAAAGGACAACAGCACCGGTGCATACAGGAAGGAAAATACCGCTGCCATGACCTGACTTGCCTCGTATTTCGGAAACAATGCCACATAACAGAACATTTCTGCCATGAACAGGCCCACGATACACATGAGCAGTAATGTATGATCCCTGGTAAAAAACAGTGTTGCGTAATATGCCGTCACGCCCACAAAGCCGATCCACTCCAGTGCATTAAATTTTTTCTCATTCGTTGCACATCTTAATGCCTTGGTAAGCTCTCTGTATGCAATCAGAGAAATAAGCCACAGCGGCACTGCTAAAAATATATTGCCGAAGCTGAACGTAGCCAATGCAATGACAAGCAATACAATGCCACTGAGCAAACGGGTCCAAAACATAAGCTATTCCTCCTTCAGGCCGCCATATCTTCTGTCTCTATGATTATATGCTTCCACAGCCTTCATCAATTCTTCTTTTGTAAAATCCGGCCAGGGAACCGGAGTAAAGTAAAATTCCGTATAAGCCAGCTGCCACAGCAGGAAATTAGAGATTCTCTGCTCATTGCAGGTACGGATCAACAGATCCGGATCCGGTATCCCAGCGGTATCCAGATAATCTTCCAGCATATCCGCCGTGATGGTTTCCGGTGATACTTCCCCGCTTTGTACCTTTGCGGACAGTTTTTTCACCGCACGGATGATCTCATCCCTGCCACCGTAGTTGATGGCAATCTGGAAATGCAGACCGTCATTGTTCTTCGTAGCTTCTTCCAATTCCGCGATGCGGGTCTGAATGTCCTGATCCAGTCTGGTCTTATCTCCCAGAACTCTGACGCACATACGATTTTTTTCGGCAGTCTTCAGACAGGTTTTCATATAATTGCGCAACAATTTCATCAGCGCATCCACTTCGTCCTGCGGCCGGTTCCAGTTCTCTGTGGAAAAAGCATATACCGTGAGATACTGAATCCCCATACGGTACGCCTCCTCACAGATCACTTCTACCGTTTTGGCCCCCTGCACATGACCGTAGTTGCGGGGCATTCCTTTTGCCTTGGCCCAACGGCCGTTACCGTCCAGAATAATCGCTACATGGTTCGGAATTTTCAAATTTTCTTCCATAATTTCAAACCTTCTTAAATCCTTAAACTGTCATGATTTCCTTGGACTTGCTGTCGATCAGGGCATCAATATCTTTTACATATTTGTCGGTAAGCTTCTGAAGCTCCTCCTCCAGACCTTTGATCTCGTCCTCAGACACTTCTGTCTTTGCCAGCTTCTTGAAAGCATCGTTACCGTCTCTTCTGATGTTACGGATGGCTACTTTGCCTTCTTCCCCCTTCTTCTTTACTTCCTTGACCAAGTCTTTTCTGCGCTCCTCGGTAAGCTCCGGGAATACGAGACGGATCACGCTACCATCATTGGAAGGATTGATACCGATATCGGAGGTCATGATCGCTTTTTCGATCTCCTTGATCAGAGACTTCTCCCAGGGAGCGATCTGGATGATACGTGCCTCGGGAACAGTTACGTTACCTACCTGCTGAATAGGGGTGGGAGTTCCGTAGTAGTCTACTCTCAGCTTATCCAGTACGTGAGGGTTCGCACGCCCCGCACGAATGGCAGCGAAATCTGCCTCTAAGAATTCAAATGCCTTCTGCATTTTATCACTATATACCTGTACTCTTGCGTCCATAATTTCCTCTCTTCTGCGCTCTGCGCCTTTCTATTATTTTGATTTTATACAGTTACTTTCGTTCCGTTGAACTTACCCTTCAGGGTATTCACAATGCTGTTTTCCTCGTTCAGGCCGAATACCCACATGGGCATCTTGTTATCTCTGGCCAGAATGGATGCGGTCATATCCACTACCTGAAGGTTCTTCGCAATGACTTCATCAATGGATACTTCATCGTATTTTTTCGCCGTAGGATCCTTGGCGGGATCTGCATTGTATACACCGTCGATTGCCTTTGCCAGCAGAATTACATCTGCCTCTACCTCAATGGCACGCAGGACAACTCCGGTATCGGTGGAAAAATAGGGATGTCCCGTACCACCTGCGAAGAACACTACCATGCCCTTTGCAAAATATTTGTTGGCTCTGTCCTTAGAGAACAACTTGGTAAAGGAGCCGCACTCGAACGGCGTCAGGATATTGGTCATCATGCCTACCGAGCGAAAAATCTCCGAGACATAAATACAGTTCATGATCGTGGCCAGCATACCGATCTGGTCAGCCTTTGTTCGGTCGATATTCTCACTGGAACGTCCTCTCCAGAAATTACCGCCGCCGATGACAATACCGACCTGGATGCCGTCATCTACCAGTTCCTTTACCTGCAGTGCCACCTTTCTGACGGTCTCCTCGTCGAATCCGGTCTTTTTCTCTCCTGCCAGTGCTTCACCACTGAGTTTCAGTAATATTCTCTTCATGATCGTATGCTCCTTATTTTGTTTTCTTTTTCTCAGGCTTATAATCGTCGAAGAAAGAAGTCGGGCTGACTTCCGCATAGCACTGTGAGCACATACCTTCGATCACCGCACCATTGTTGATCTGTACGGACTTAGACTTAATATTGCCCATTACGATAGCGGAAGAATCCAAAATGACAGGTCCCTGTACATCGATGTCACCTTTTACTGCACCTGCGATGGCTGCACTGGTAGCGGTAATGTTGCCGATGACAACAGTGCTTGCTCCGATCTTCACGGAGCCCTCGCTCATGATCTCGCCGTTGATCTTCGCGCCTTCTGCAAAAATCTCAGCTGCCTTGGAATTACCATTGATATATCCGGTAATGTTCAGTTTGCCCAGAATATCAATGTTTCCATTAATTGTGCCTACCAGATCCATAGATCCTTCGGAACTTACATCTCCGGTGATCACCATGCCGGCAGTAATAATTGCGTTTTCATCTGATGCGGTCTTTACGTCCATTCTCTTCTCTGCTCCTTTGTTTTCCTCTCTATGTTCCTGTTCCAGAACACTTCCTACGGTCATATCGTTCTGAAGCACATGATCCAGATCCAGCGCTGCTTCTTCCGCAGACTGTTCCGGTGTCTCTTCTGCTTCCTCCACAGGCTTTTCTTCTGCATTTGCCTGCGGGATCTCAATAGAATCCAGATTCTTCAGCATCTCTTCCAACGCTGCATTATCCTTTGTTGCATCTGTGGGCTGCTCTGTCTGCACTTTTTCTGTCGTTTCCGGCATATTCTTAACCGGTTGCTCTTTAGTCTCTGCGACGTCTCCCTGATTCAGATCTTCTTCCGGCATCAGTTCATTCACCGCCTGTGACAGATCTTCCTTCAAATCTGAGAAAAATCCCATGATTATGTACCTCCGTTTATCTCTTGTTCTATTATAAATATTTTCTATAATATAATGCAATTCTCCGGTTCCCTGAACTTTCAAAATTGCAATTATTCCACATGATGTACCGGCCTGGTATTCTCCGTGATCGGCAAGATCACCGTATCCGGTCTGGCCAGAATATTTTCTATGATATCCGGTAATGCTTCCACCGTAGTCGGTTTCTCCGCAGAGTCATGCAGCAATATGATCGATGTATCTCTGGTATCGATATCCTCTGTACAATTCTCCAACAGGGTATCGATAGACAGATTACTGCTTCCGCCATCTCCGGAGGACACATTCCAGTCAAAATATTCCACGCCCTGACTGTCCAGATAATCAATAAATTCATGCATATCAATATTGCTGACCGTATTGGAGCTGCCCCCAGGAAAACGATAATAGACGCTTTCCACACCGGTCGCCTGGTAGATGTCGTCTCTGATCCGTGCGAAATCTTCTGTGAAACTATCCAGCGATTCATAGAGTTCTTTATACTTGTGGCTGTAAGAATGCATTCCCAGGGTATGACCATCCTCCACGATCCGCTGCAAAGCCGCCTCCGCTTCAGAGCCATCCTTTCCCACCACAAAAAAAGTAGCTTTCACATGATACCGGTCCAAAATATCCAGTATCTCATCGGTATAAATACTGGGACCGTCATCAAATGTCAGATAAACCTTGTGAATCATCTCCTGTCCCGGATCACTCTCCGGCGTATGCTCCGACACTTCACCGGAAGTTACTTCTTCCTGTGTTTGGACACCTTGCTGTATTGCAGTCTCTGACTGTAGCTGCTGCAACAGGGTCTGCCGTTCCCGGTCCCTGGCATCCAGTTCCTCCAGGCGCTGTTCCAGATCCCGCAAAGTCCCATTGATCGCATGCAGTCTGCAGATCAGATAGACACAGCACAGGATGGGAATCAACAGTCCTACGATCACAATGCCTATGATCATCTTCTTCAACCGCTGTACTCTTCTCCGCCGATCATCCGGCGCTGTCTGTTGGAGTTCTCTTGCCATAAATATTTCTACGTCTCTCTTCCTATTTCGAAATCTTTCCTTCCATCAGACAAGACTTCTGTAACAGTATAGCATATTCCACTTTTTTGGGAAAGAGATTTATGTAAAACTTTAAAAGCCGCGGCGGATATTCCTATCCCCGCAGCTTTTACCTCTATATTTCGATATTCCGTAATGATATTCCCCTCTGTGAATGAGTATTTCCTGTATGCCCGGGTTTTCTACCCTATTTCCTGCATTTTTCGCTCCGGATAATGCCCCATAATGAAATGTTGGAAAAAGAGCGCCGGAAGGTGATGGCTCCGAAACCGATACCATATCTCCTCCGGTACATTATCGAACTGGCAGATCTGACCGTCACTTGCGAACTCCATCTCCAGCACCTGTCGTTGTGCATCGTACCCTGCGGATCTGATCATCGGATTAGCCAATATGTACCTTCTCATTGTCTTTTGTTCTCGCTTTCTGTTTCTGCTTTTGTCATCCCTGACAGAAATGTCCTTTACTATAATGCGTTCAGCTATATCTTTTCCCTGAAAGAGTTCCCCCTTTATACTTTCACGTTAAGATTTTGTCCCACCCACTATGACAATCGCAGATTATTTTATTTTTCCCTTCGTTTTACCCTTATGCAGGTCTTAGCATACTTTCTGAATACGTGTGCTGTATCCCACGCCCTCTGTGGCGGTCTGCGGATAACGTTTTTTCTGCTGTCCGCAGACCATACAATATTTAGTTTTGATCCAGTGTAGCAAATGAACAGGTCTGTTACTTAATGGTTCATAGAACGTTAATATGTAAACTTAAATGCTCCCGTGTCGTTCACAACTTCTTCGTAACCGTCCACGTCTGCATAATGCGTACAGATCACACGGTAGGTTCTGTCCTTGATGGCGTCAGGATATTTTAAATCAGCTCCGAAGCTTGAACAATCATAGAATTCTGTACCATCGGAAGCAAGTACTGTTTTCCAACCATACCACATTTTTTGCTGCACCTTAATATCCTTTACTCCTATCACAGATGCTATACCTATACTGGCTGTAGTAAAGGACATGCATAATCCCTCATCCATTTTAAACGCCATAATGATTTCGCAATCAAGCAGCGTTGTTATAGGCTGCACATCCGAAATACCATATTCTGGATTCATATTTGCTACAGCTACCTTGATGATAGTATTCTCATTGCTATACGCTTCCTCTGCATGCGCTTCCTGTGCCGGCACACTAAAAGCAAAAATCAGTGCCAATACCAAAGCAACTATTTTTCCACTCTTTTGTTTTCTTTTTCTCACTCGTGTTTTCCTTTCCTTCATAAGATTTTTTGCTACACTTTTAGAGGCTCAAATTGTCCCTCTATATAATACATGTGATTTCTTCTTCAAATCTTACAAAAAAATTTTCTTTTTTTGAAAAAAGTTTGAAAAAAGTTTTTTTGAAAAAAAGTTGAAAAAAGTTTTAAAAAAAGAGATTGAGCTTTTTCGCCCAACCTCTTATCACTGTTTTCAATAGTTATCCGCTACTGCCTCCTGGTATTTGACTGCAATTTCTTTCAGAAATTCCTTATCATTTATTCCTGCAACTGCATATTTTTCATTTCCATAATAAAAATAAACGATATAGCTTTGATTTCCATTATCCTCCTGCTTGCTGAAAACCTCCAGATCAATACCATCATTTTCAAATTTCTCACAAAATACATACCCAGGATAGGTTTCTTTCACGCGTAAAATTTCTTGTGGATATATTTTAATTCTAAAATACAATATTTCGTTCTTTTCCCTAATAAAGAACTCATTTATTGTGTCTGATTCATCCGTCTCAATAGTTTCTATCCGGCTCATACTATACCCATCATTGAATGAACATATAATTTCATATGGTACATTAACATACTCTCTATATATTTCCGGAACATCCTCTATCCTATTGTACACCTTTTGTACATTTTTTTGGGGATTTTCTCCAGCCACTTCCGGTGAAGTTATCATCGTTGTTCACTCTTCATTCTTATCCATCCACCAGAAGAATCCGCCATGCTTCTCTGCATTTACGGCCATCTGCCAGGAGCCTCCCAGCATGATAACAATCAATACAGCCGCTGCCACTACAACAGCCCTGTGCTTCTGAAAATAATGCAGGACCTTATGCTCTTTCTTTTTCTCCGGCTCATCGGCCTCTGCCAGAATTCTTTCCTCTTCTTCACGCTCTGCACAATATTTCCAAAAGTTATCCACCACTTCATCCGATGACAATCTGTCTTTCTCCTCCTCAGGAGTCAGACTGTCCAGCAATTTCAATAAACTCTGAACTTCATCCGCATCAAACTCTTCATCGGAAGCTTCCATTGTATACCAATCTAATCGTTTCTGAATCTCCTGAATCAGACTTTCATTGTCCTGTTTCTTCATTTCTGCTCTGTTCCCTTCTGTATCTCATCGTCCGGCTTCGACGCCTGATCTTTATCCCTCTCTATTATATGTGTCTCTTTTTTGTCATTTCTTACAGACATTTTTTGTTTTTTGTCGAATACCTTACCGTCATATATGATTTTTGCCACTTTTCCACGGAGCCTGTTGATTCGTACGCTCATGTTGTTCGCGGACGTATTCTCCAACTTTGCCATTTCCGGTATTTTATACCCTCGTACGAAATACCGTGAAAAACGTTTCTTATCTTCTTTGTCCAGATCATTCTCCAATACGATATCCAATTCTACTTTACCATATTGGTCCTTCGCCTCAATATGCTCATGCCCTTCTATAGGGATTTCACGTTGTAACTTTCTGGTCTTTTTATTAAAGTCCTGGATTTTGTATCTCGCCGTTTCAATCAGAAAACCTGTCTGATTGGGATGTTCCTTCAGCTGATCCCACTTTTTATAAGCAATATAAAGTGTCTCCTGTAATACATCCTGTGCCAGAGACTTATCCAGTATCCGGCATTTGATGAAGTCATATAAGATCGCCTGATTCTCACGAATCAATCTGGTAAACTCCTGATGGTCTGCTTCCATCTCTTCTGTCTTTTTCTTATGCATTTGTCATCGCTCCATTATGAGGTTTTATCTTCTCAAAATTTCTCTTATATAATTTACCATTCATTCCTATACTAAATATAGACGTTTTTACGATTCGTTTAAAATTTCTATTTTGTATCTATATATTTAGCTTTTTATAAAATCACTGTCAATTATTTGTCGCCGACAAAATCCGCTAATATTTGTGCCGATTAAGTGTTGACAAACAAGGTCGCTTTTGTTAGAATAGACCACGGTGATTGCATAACAATCACGTGATGCTGCTGTGGCTCAGTCGGTAGAGCGTCGCATTGGTAGTGCGGAGGTCACGGGTCCGATTCCCGTCAGCAGCTCTTCTTTAAAAAGTATGATCTTAAAAGTTATAGACTTTTAAGATCATTTTTTATTTCTCTATTTAACATCTTCCAATAACTGATGAACGGAAATATCCAGCACTTCCGATATATCCAAAATCACTTCCAGTGAAAAAGGTTGGTCACAATTAGGTGCTTCGATTTTGGTAAGGTAACTAATGCTGATACAAACCATATCCGCCAATTGTTCCTGCGTAAGCCCTCTGAGCTTACGGTATTTTTTAATTGTCTGTCCTATGCTCTTATACTCTTTTGAATGTTTCTGATTCATTTTCACATCTCCTGTATCTACCCTTACAATTCTAATAGATAATGTGAAAACGGAATTTCAGTTATAATGAAAGTTTCAATGCATAAAAATATCGACTCCTTTCTCCGGATCACCGGATGAAAAGAGTCGATATGAATACTGTTTTATATTAATTGCGACGTAATATGAATTTTCCCACCAGATCATTCAATGAGAATGCCTGTGCGGATAATTCTTCACTGGTAGCCGAAGATTCTTCCGCCGATGCCGAATTCGACTGTACTACCTCGGATATCTGATTCACTCCAACTTCTGCCTGTTCCATAGCCTGCGCCTGTGCCTTGGATTCCTCGCTGAGACGTTTCGCATCTGCAGCAATCTCCTTAACTCCTGTAACGATCTGTTCCAATGAGTCGGCTGCCGCTTCCGCTGCCATATTGCCGTTCTCAATCTCCTGCAACGATCCCTCGATCAGGCTTCTGGTATCTACCGCCGACTGTGCACTCTGCTCGGCCAGTTTACGAATCTGTTCTGCCACTACTGCAAATCCTCTGCCTGCATCTCCGGCTCTGGCAGCCTCAATCGCCGCATTCAGAGACAACAGGTTCGTCTGACTCGCAATATCTTCAATGTCAGCAATAATATTCTGTATCTTTTTAGATGTTTCATTGATCCGATCCATTTCTTCCATCAATGACTTCATCTGTGCATGACCTTCGTCTGCCTGCTTTGCGTAGTTCTCAGCCTTTTGCGTAGTCTTCTGAAGCTCCCCGGCAGTACGTGTGACCGAATCTGTAATATTGGTGATCGTTGCAGTCAGTTCTTCCACAGAACCCGCCTGATCCGTAGCCCCCTCTGCAAGCGACTGTGCGGACTGTGCCAGATTCTCAGCTCCGGCAGATACCTGCTTGGCCGCCTCCTCTACCTGTTCCAGCGTACTATTCATCTGTCGGTTCATCTTACGCATTGCATTTATCAACGCGCCAAACTGACCAACATATTTTTCCTCAATCTTAGTTCCTATTGCATAATTGCCATCTGCCATCTGGCCCAGCAGTTCTCCTGCATCCGTAATGATCAGATTCAGATTGTCTGCCATTTCTTTCGCCACCCGGATCATGTATGCAATTTCATCCTCTGTATTGCATTCCGGGAATTCACTTACCAGGTCTCCCTGCGCGAACGACTGAAGCCGGTCTGCCAGCGCCACCATCGGTTTCTCAATACCAACCGCCATTTTTTTGCCCAGTATGACAGAACTCCAAAAAGAGGATATTACAATCACGAGGATCACGATCAACATGATAAATTCCATATGGCGCAGATTCTTTTCTGCACGATCCCCTTTTTCAACACACACATTCATCAGATTCACAAATTGTGCGTAGACATTCTCGTACTGTGTTGTCAGGTCTCCGGTATCCAGTTCCTGTGCTTCCAGATAACCATCTGCATCATCTGATATAGCCAGCTGCAGAACCTGCTCATCCAGTTCCCAATAACCATCCAGTGCTCGGAGCACTTCGTCATATGCCGTTCTGCCTTCATCAAACCGGAGCGTTCTGTCAAGCTCCTCCATGTATGTATTGAACGCTTCCTTTTTCTCAGCGTGCAGCTCTGTCTGCTTTTTAATTACCGCTTCCTCATCATAGCCGACTACGGCGCGCAATGCACTTCTGCTTTCAGAGAAAGCCGTCATAGCTTTTCCGATGTCTCCCTGTGTAAAGCCATATCTGTTCAATGCCTTTTCATACTGTGACGCTGCTATCAATAATGCCACAACACCAATCATTGCCGCAATCGCCCCGATTACAGCCACCTTAACAAATCCCTTCGTCAGGCGTTTTTTAATTCCCTGCTGCTTTTGTTTTTCCATTCAATCCTCCCCTTGTGCTGTAAAAATAAATAATGCCACAAGCCACTTTTATATGCGTATTATAACACTTTATAATCAGCTCTTCAATGGTACGATGGTAACCAAATCCAACTCTCTCCTAAGGAAAAAGAGGATTCCGAAAAATCCCCTTACTATGCTTTACATATATGCTGATTTTACAATACTGAAACTTGTCTTTGCAGTTTTTCTGTTTTATTATACTCGTAAGTTAGTAACTTGTGAGTATAATCTTGTTCAGGAGGGTAAGTAAATGAGTCAGTTTTATTGCCGCGAGAATGATCTTATTCTATTCCATACTTCTTCATCATTGCTTCCAATACTTCCGGATCAGTCAACTGCGTTACTTTATCTGCATCTTCTCCGGCACTCATTTGTGATATTAAAGTCAGCAGATGTGCTTATTTTATGCTTCACCTTCTGCCCTTCCTTCTTCTCTTCCTTCTTCCCTTCCCTCTGCTCTGCCTTCTTCTCTGACGTCGTCATCATGTAACAGTTCTTTCATGTACTCCGACCTCCATTCCTCATTCTTGCGTGCTATACACACTGCTTCATCAATCCTCTGGCTCAGGTCTCCTCCGACCTTCCCGCTTCTGATATAATCATATAACTCCCGCAGATTCTCCGGCACTTTCTCAGGTTCCGCAGCACAGTTATAAAAAATCTTCTCCGTTCCATCCTTCAGGTACAGTTCCCTGTCTTCCTTGCACAGATTCTGGAACGAATACTTCGCATATCCCCTGCCAAATGGATCAAAGGTACATAAGAACAGCACTCTCCCCTCCGGCAGTTCCCGATAGGATTTTCCCTTACTCAGATGATCCGTATCCATCGTAGACTGGTAAAATCTGCTCCGTTTCGGCAGTTCCAGCTTCTCCACCGGCTGATGGTTCTGATTCTGCATCTCCGCATCGTACATACGCTTTTTATCCCGCGTATATATATCCAGCCGAACCGGCTTGCCACCTGAAGTATAACGGAATTCCCGCTGTGGCTGCACATCCTCCAGTTCCCCTACCTTTTCCTCCAGCAGCTGTTCCAGCACATCCTGGCAAAGTACCTTATCTCCCATCGTCTTGCCAAACATAAAATCATCCGAAATCGTCAGTTCCTCGTATCGTTTTACCATCGTATTCTCCTCTCACACATCTGCAGGAGAATAAACAACGGCAATACACAGAACAAACGCTCTGTCCTTCATCATCTCCTGCTCTATTGTATTAAATGGGGTAAATAAGCAGGAATTCTCTGAAGTCACAGACATCAACTTGCGCTGATTTAGAAATTTGAAATAGAAAAATCTGCTTACAAACAGAGAATAACAAAGAAATATGTAATTGTCAATGTAGCAAAATAGCAAAATCTGTACCTTATGAATTTGGGTAATATGCCACATTTTATTTGCTTGTCTTAACTTCCAGAAGGTAAACGATCCATAGCAAGTACCTTGTCAAGCTTAAACCGCTTTCGCGGCCTGCTGTAAATTTTATTTTCGAATGTTTTCCGGCAGCGCCGGTGACCAGGGGAGCAACTCTTCCAGAAAGCTGCGGTCTGTGTCTTCCATGTGTTCTAGGATCACGGTCAGCAAATGTTCAAAGTACTCGTACGGTTTCAGATTGTTGGCCTTTGATGTCTCTGCGATACTGTAGATCACAGCGGATGTCTTTGCTCCGTTTATAGTATCAATGACTTCCCAGTTCTTCTTTCCGATACAGAAGCCACGGATGGCACGTTCCGAAGCATTATTATCCATCGGAACATCTCCATCATTCAGAAATACCCGGAGATATTTTTCCTGATTCAGAAGGTAGGTAAAGGCAGCTTCCAGCTTACCTTTTACCACGATCTGTTCTTTCTTCCGTTTCAGGTACGCAAACAAAGCATCTACCAGCAGCCTGCGATCGTCAGGTCTTCCTTCTCCTTTTCCAGAGTGTGATAGACCTGATAGCCATCCGTAACACAGATCCTGGAAAAATCCTTCAGAAATTCCCGGGGATGGGAAGCGTTTCTGGTACGCTGGTACTCATACAGAACGATCTGTTTGTCCGGATACATATATCCGGAACGGTAGACTCACATATAACTTTTGGATCCCGCCGGACGGCCGTCACGGTTTACGAGCACCGGTGTCTCATCGGCCTGGATGACATGGTAATCATACAGTTTCCGGTGGAGTATAGCACTTCAGTCCATCCAGTGCAATGGCCGGAAGTGCTCCCTGAAGGTTCTCTGCCAGAACAGCTCCCAGTTCCTGATTCTCTGCCACTAGCTTTTCTGCAAAGTCAGTTTTCGGCTTGCGCGGCATCTTGAACCCCTTCATCAGTTCACCAACGATAGGAGTTCATTGTTCACATGGCTACTCTTTACTGTTATTTCCAAATAAAATCAGAATGACCATTTTTTCTATTCAATGCATTTAGGTCCGTTAAAAACGCTTTCAGCTCTTGTAAATATCCTTTATTTAATTCTCTCTGTCTTTTAATGCCATTACTATTTATTCCATGAACAGCAGTATCCAATCGAATCTGTTGTTCATTCATAACGCTCAAAAGGTTAAATAATCTTTCCATATCAACAAGATTCTTCTTACGCACTTCATCAAGATTATAACTAAAAACCTTATCAAAATTCGATTTCATGGCATACAAAGCGTGCATCGATTTATTATTATAATAACACCCTTCGCGGTACAAAAACTCCTTCTCTGAACTTCCAGCATTTGTATCTTCAGTTAACATATCAGTATATGCATTACTAAGCATCACCCAATATGAAATTTCATTATCAAAAACATCAACATAATCCTTTACATTCAATATCCCTTTTTTTACACGCAATATTGAGTGAACCCATTTAGTTGCCATGCATCCTAAAATCACTATAGCTGGTGTTACAGCCAGAATTATAACTATAATCCAAACCCATTCTGGCGCACTTTCTGTATCAAACAAATGGTCAGTAATAATCGATCCTAATGCCAATACAAGTTCCCAGCATAGTGAAAAGAGAATCGGTTCTTGTGAAGTCAGTCTTTTCTTTATTTGCTCTATGTCCTTTTTTAGAGCCATTTCTTGCCAATCGCTGAAATTAACTCTTTTCACCTATCGACCCCTCCAAAGAAAAACTCCTCACAACTATTTACAAAATAAGTCTATGAAAATTCAGCGAAGAGAATTCAACTTCTCACATACTATTTGCGCTGCATCGCCTTGTCTTTTATAGTCCATATCTCTTACCCATTCAGCCTGAGAAATCCTATGGTCATAAGTTTCAGCAAGCAGTTCTTGAAAGCTCTTGTTACTAAACGCTTGCGGCAAAGCAGCATCATCTTTATGGTCTACTATGTAATCCAAAATTGTTTTCACAATACGCGCGCAGTCTTCCTTTTGATAATAATAAACTTCTGTACCATATTCCTCAAAGTCATGATTTACATACTTATTTTTAACCACACAAGCACGCTTTAGTGCAGTCCCACTACACAGCACTTTCTTCTTAAGATAGCGTTTCCCTTTCGCCCACGATGAGCCAAATCCTTTCTGCTGTGAACCAATAAACTCTACTGCATATTTTAACAAGTTATTATGAAAAGCTTCTGCTCCAGCAGGGGCAAAAATATACATGGACATAAAACATATTCCTCATTTCTTATATATTCCAAACGTTTTAACGCGCAATATTCCAAGCAGGGTTCAGAGGTACGGCCTCTAGGTGTAGTTTCGTTTATTTGTGTCACACTCTTTACTCGTCTGTTTTGTTTCATGTAAGCATTTGGCTACGAACTCCAAATACACCCGTAGGGAATCCCATCTGAACCCACATATACGTTACAATCAGACTGTTCATCACAGCACCTCCATCAATCTCAAAGTCTTTAACAAATCCTTTGGTTTCGAATTTTAACTTCATGCAACTCAGCCAAGTTCCAAATAAAACAATAAGCGACAAATTTATTCTTCACATCTTCGCCGATCATAAGATCGTTGCCTGCTGCTCACCACGGAGAGGTGTGTGATTATCAGAGCAGCGTAGGGAGCTACCCCTCCCAGTATATCACAATTTCAGCCAGTTTTATAGATGTTTTCTTGCCTTCGTTTTGGGCCGGTGCGGGATAAGTCCAGTAACTTACCCCAACTCTTTCTTACTCATCGCCAATGCCGACGCTACTACAGCATCCATGTCATAATACTTATACTCACCGAGACGGCCACCAAAGATGACATTCGCCTCTGCTTCAGCCAGCTTCTTGTATTCGGCATAAAGTGCGCCATTCTTAACATCGTTGACTGGATAATACGGCTCATCTCCCGGTTTCCATTCAGAGCTGTACTCTCTGCTGATGATTGTCTTGGGCAGGTCATTGCCCTGTTCGTCCTTGCCGAACTCGAACCACTTGTGCTCAATGATGCGCGTCCACGGCGTCTCTCGGTCTGTATAGTTCACAGCTGCGTTACCCTGGAAGTTCGGCTTATCCAAAATCTCATTCTCAAAGCGTACAGAACGGTATTCAAGCGTTCCCAAGGAAAATTCAAAGTATGCATCGATAGGGCCGGTATAGATGACCTTCTCGGCCAGCGCATCCAGCTCCGCCTTATGCTCCAGATAGTCCACACCAAGCCGTACTTCGATACCGTCAAGCATATGCTCGACCATCTTGGTGTAACCGCCAACAGGAATGCCCTGATACAAAGCGTTGAAATAGTTGTTGTCGAAGGTCAGGCGCACGGGCAGGCGCTTGATGATAAAGGCGGGCAGATCCTTACAGTCACGCCCCCACTGCTTTTCAGTGTAGCCTTTGACGAGTTTTTCATAGATGTCCCGTCCAACCAGAGAGATAGCCTGTTCTTCAAGGTTTTTCGGCTCACCGGTGATTTCCTTGCGCTGCTCGTCAATCTTCGCCTGCGCTTCCTTTGGCGTTACGACACCCCACATTTTATTGAAGGTGTACATATTAAAGGGCATCGAGTACAGTTCACCCTTGTAGTTTGCCACCGGGGAATTGGTGAAGCGGTTGAAAACCGTGAACTGCTGCAAATAATTCCACACTTCGGTATTGTTGGTGTGGAAGATATGCGCACCGTACTTATGAAAATTGATGCCCTCAACCTTTTCCGTATAAATATTGCCGGCGATATTTGGCCTCTTGTCAATCACAAGAACTGATTTGCCATGTGCTTTTGCCTGCTGCGCAAACGTCGCTCCATAAAGCCCGGAACCAACCACTAAATAATCGTACATAATTACACCTCATTAAATTTCTATTAGCTTTCTAATTCTAGGAACATGCTTCATAATAAAGCATGCCATCATGCTTAAGACCAATATTCCCGCAAAATACAAAAGGGAAGCTGGAATTGTCTCAATCAAAAGCATCTTATTCGCTGCCATTATTATCAGAGGATGTACAATATAAACACCCATCGTAATCGGCGCAAGCTGTTTTATCACAGTAACCGCTCTATCATTAAGCTCAAGCCTCATCACGAGTGTGAACAAAGCAACAACCCAAGCCACAGTCAAAATATCGTCATAGAAATACTCTGCATATAAATTATGGAGAGCAAATCTTCCCATAAAATTCTGATATGCCACAATTATCGCTGTTAAGACAATCAGTGCAACTCCATGCTGATGAGCCGAAATTTTCTCTCGAAAAGTCTCATTTTGGGTCAGTAATCCTCCCAAGGTAAAATACTGAACCCATGTCCACAATCGGAATGTCTGAATGAAATACTTCTGAATCGGTTGCCCATAAATATAAGATGCGGCTTGAAGAACAAATCCAACAGCAAGGCAAATTGCCCAGATGTATTTCATTTTATCTTTCATCTTAAACAGCAATGGCAATAGCGCATAAAGAATCATCAACGCTCCAAGATACCAGAACTGCCATAAGCGTCCTTTTTGTAGGAGGCTCTTAATAGCGATGATTGGAAAGTCCAACAAAGAGGCCATAACGAATCGTCCTCTTAAAATATCCCAGCCGATTTCACATACAAATATCAAGAAAGACCACATTAGCACAACACGCGAAATAGAAGCAATCTTTTTGACGACATAAGAACAGCTCACACGATCTCTTTGAAACAACATATATCCGCTGCACATGAAAAACACTGGTACAGCGAAGCCGCAGCAGTAATACAGTGTTGAATTAATAATTGATAAATCCTTCTGCAACGTGTGCAAGCCGACAACTGCAACACATGCGATTATTTTCATAAGGTCAAGGTTATAGTTACGGCTTGCTTGCTTGCTTGCTTGCTTGCTTGCTTGCTTGCTTGCTTGCTTGCTTGCT
>OGDS01000142.1_pt1 | contig 77530 bp, 58 predicted proteins | sample 1570351 | NCBI WGS metagenome assembly OGDS01 (sample SAMEA2581974, study PRJEB24529) | metagenome | biome: Human gut stool | place: China | collected 2011
GGTCCGTCGTTGGCTTTACGGTCAACCTGATGGCAGGCCTGGCAGCCTACTCGTTCTTCCCGAAAAAGCCGATGATTGATGAGGAACGCGTCTCGCCGTATGAGAATGGAATTATTCAATTGTCACTCTTTTAGTTGTAATTCGTCGAACTCACGTTAATTAGCATTGACACGAAGAAGAAGGAACTCATCGGAAACTTCAAAAGGGACGGAAAAGTCTTGACATTTGGTCAGCCGAAATCCTTTGATCACGATTTCAGGACATTCTCCGATGGGCAGATTGTCCCGTACGGAATCTACGATGTGACAAAGAATGTGGGATATATGACGATAGGCACGAGTCATGACACCTTCAAGTTTGTCTGCGACAATGTAGAAAGGGTATTGAATCAGCACCTGCGGGGACAAATATCCTGACGCTAATACTATAGTCATTCTGTGCGACGGCGTGGGTTCCAACTCTAGTTTCCATCGCATTGTCAAACAGGATCTTATGAATCTTGCTTCCGAACTTGATATGAATCTTCTGGTTCTGCGCTGCCCTCCATATTGTTCAAAATACAATCCCATTGAACATAGGTTGTTCTCGCAAATAACCCGAAGTTGGAGCGGTGCTCCGCTCCTATCACTCGAGGATGCCGCCAAACGGACTGCCGAAACCACGACATCAAAAGGACTTACAGTGTAGTTGACATCAATAACAAAACTTATGATATACAAAGATCAATTGACGAATCCTATGACGACACTCTTAAGAAAAGAGTCGTTTTCCAAACAGTATTCTCATACAATTCGGCTGTGGCTACCTTCTGCAATGCGTTTGCGAATGATCTACCATATACGGTAAATGACCCTTCTGTTGAGTTGGAACTTTTGTACACGATGACCTGGTGGATGAAATGATTTGTGCTTTGCAGGGCAAGGTGCATCATTGTGAGTTTGAAGGTGTTGAGACGGTTCTTGTTCCTGATGGCCGCTATTGTGCAGCAACGGTTACGCATAAGGTCACGCTTGGTGAAATCGTTGACCTTTTGAAGAGCTTTGTGGAGCAACCTAAGACTTTGATGATACCGGATATTCCTTCCGGGTCGTTTGCTAAGAAACTGTATTCGACATATCTTAGTTATCTGCCGTATGAGAAGACTGCTTTTGATTTGAAAATGAATGTGGATGAGCGTGGCTCGTTTACAGAGTTGGTACATACCCTCAATGCTGGTCAGGTGAGTATTAATATCTCCAAACCTGGCATCACCAAGGGGCAGCACTGGCACAATACCAAGTTTGAGCAGTTTATTGTGGTGAAAGGACACGGACTGATTCAGCAGAGGAATCTGAATGACCCGTCCGGCAAGGTACTGGAGTGGGAGGTGTCGGATGACAAGATTCAGGCGGTCCACATGCTCCCTGGATATACCCACAACATCATCAACCTGTCGGACACGGAAGATTTGGTGACGGTGATGTACTGCAATGAGGTGTTTGACCCGGGGCGGCCGGATACTTTTTTTGAGGCTGTTTAATTAGTTCGCCTAAAGCTCAGTATTGTGATTAATGTTGAAATTACGATGACCATGGCTGTAGTTGGCATGTGTCCCCTCCTTATTCAAGGATTTGTGAAACTCATAAAAATGAATGCTATGACTGATTTTATTTCATTTATCGTTGTTGGAGTTATGACTCTTGTGGAGAGACCGGTGTCAACTTCGGCCATGATAAGCCATCGGACAAGACCTCTTAACCGTACTGAATTAGGATAAAGAGTCATGGGAGGGTTCGACTCCCTCCCTCTCCGCTTGATTTATTTATACATTACAATAATGGTCAATTTTAAGAATAACGGGAAGCTGAAGCTCCTGATTATAGTGGGGACCCGCCTGGAGATTATCCGCTTGCGGCAGTGATTAACAAATGTCGTAAGTATTTCGACTGCCTGCTGGCGCATACAGGGCAGAATTATGATTATAACCTGAATGGCGTGTTCTTCAAGGACCTGAAGCTTGCAGATCCTGATGTGTATATGGAGGCTGTGGGTGCGGACCTTGGGGAGACGATGGGGAACATCATTGCCAAGAGTTACCAGCTGATGGTGGAGGTGAAGCCGGATGCCGTGCTGGTGCTGGGCGATACCAACTCCTGCCTGTCTGTGATCGGCGCGAAGAGGCTTCATATCCCGATCTTCCATATGGAGGCTGGCAATCGTTGCAAGGATGAATGCTTGCCAGAGGAGACGAATCGCCGCATCGTGGATATTATTTCTGATGTGAACATGGCTTACTCTGAGCACGCGCGGCGCTATCTGGCTGACTGTGGCTTGCCTAAGGAGCGCACTTATGTGACTGGTTCGCCTATGGCGGAAGTGCTGCACAGTAACCTTGCAGAGATTGAGGCTTCTGATATTCATTCCCGGCTTGGGTTGGAAAAGGGGAAGTACATTCTTCTAGGCGCGCACCGTGAGGAAAACATCGACACGGAAAAGAATTTCCTGTCACTGTTCAATGCGATTAACAAGATGGCGGAGAAGTATGATATGCCTATTATGTACTCATGCCATCCTCGTTCCCGGAAACGCCTGGAGGCCAGCGGATTTGTTTTGGACCGCCGCGTGATTCGGCACGAGCCGTTGGGATTTTATGATTACAACTGCTTGCAGATGAACGCTTTTGCGGTTGTGTCGGATAGTGGTACTTTGCCGGAGGAGAGTTCCTTCTTTACTTCTATCGGCCATCCCTTCCCGGCCGTGTGCATCCGTACCTCGACAGAGCGGCCCGAAGCCATTGACAAAGCCTGCTTCATCATTGCCGGTATTGACTCGGGCAGTTTGCTGCAGGCGGTGGATACTGCGGTGTCTTTGAACCGAGATGGCTTTGATGGTATTCCCGTCCCGGACTATGTGGATGAGAACGTTTCCACCAAGGTGGTCAAGATTATCCAGAGCTATACGGGTATAGTCAACAAGATGGTCTGGAGAAAGTTTTAAGCTTCCACATTTCTTATAGTTCCCGCATTACATATGATGCCGAGTAATCCGTTTAGTCTGATCAATCCATTTTTTAGAGGTGCAGCTGAGGCGGCTTTCGGCGTTTTGCTCTTCGGTGGATTCTGTACTGAAGAGCAAATTGATATAGTGAAAGAGGCGGTTTCCAGATTCCGAGAATCTGAAATTGATCAATCGTTACTTCCACAGCATGAGAAGGAGATATTAAAGCAGCAATGGAAGCTGTGGCTAGAGTTCTATGTCCATGGTTTTAAAGAGTCATTAAAACAGCAAGGACGGTTAAAATGACGCAGGATGAAATGTGGATTGAAAGGTGGCGTGAAGTTTCGACTTCATGGAAACCAACCATCGTAATCCATCTAAACATCGCATAGAAGAGCACCTCATGCTCAACTGGATCAAGCATAACCGCAAGCTGATGAATGCAGGGTAATTCAAGTCGGTGCGACTGGAGATGTTCCGTGAGTTGCTGGCGGTAGGGGAGAGGTATTGGAGGGTGAATAAGTATCAGTGATAGTTATATGAAGTTTATAGAAAAATCATATCGTTATTTATGCCATTTCTATATGGCTTTAGCGGCAACTTCTTTGTTGCCTGCTATATACTTCATCAAGATAGGTGCTAGTATATGCCACACACAGAATGACATCGTAAATATATGCTTGGACTTACTGGTTATTTTAGGAATCCCAGTTATCATGAGTTTATTAGCTTTGCTGTGGATGAAAAAGCAGGGCGAAGACTCCATAAAGACTGGGGTTAGTGGAATCGCACCGGTCAGCCACGAGTATCTTCCTGTGTATCTTGGCTATATTTTTGTGTCTTTGAGCCTCCCTGTTTTAATGAACGGGAAGATAGACTGGCAGACCTTAATAATCGTTTATGTACTAATTTGCTTCTTTGTTACTTTCTCGAAAACATTGTGTTTCAATCCTCTTTTCATTATATTCGGTTATGGTTATTATCAGGTGACAACAAAGAACGGGGTAAAAGTATTTGTGATAACAAAAAGAAAGATTAAGAAAGGAGAAGACAATCTTATTTTCGAACATCTGCATAAAGTAAATGAATTGGTTTTCATTGATACTGACAATGATTAACGTTTTTTAATTATGGGTGTTTTTGTGGCTAAGCTCAAAGAAGATGAGCATCGTTGGTATAAGCTAAAGGATAACGTCCAAAACGAAGATTATGACAGTATATCTTTGGTGGATTCCGTTGCCTATGATCCAAACAATACTGTAGCAGGGCAATGGTTTAGAATCGAAGATTTTGAGCATAAGGATGGCTTTCTGAATATTCTTAAAGAAGACTTTGATGTAGTTGACTTAGAGAGCCTAACTAATGAACAATTTGTGGGGAAAACGATTGATTTCATTGCATATTATCAAGACCACAAGTATTATATACAAAAATTCACTAAGGGTAACTTCATGAAGAAAAAGTGGTTCTCCTGGGATGGAGATGCCGTAGAGTATAATGAAAAGGATGATATTGTGTTTATCAATCCAGAGCCGAACTGCATATATGATAATGTGAGTAAACGAATATACTTCAAGGATATTGCGAAGGCATATAATGTGTTCGGAGGACTGAGAATTGATTATAAAGCAGCGACGGATGCGGAAACCACTCGAATGTTACAATTAGATATTCTTAAGACAGACAATTTCAACGTACAGGATGTGGGTGTCTCTAATCGTAAAAGAATCACTTCAATTCTTGCTAAATATGAGAACTATGAACCGGATAAGAAGAATACCATAAAGCAGTATATTCGAGAAAAGGTAGGCAATAATTTAGAGTACGATGAAGATGCTGGGCAGTTTGTCGTGAAAAATGACAAGCATTTGAAGTTACTTCTCTACGGAATTCAGCAACGGTTTTACCAACCGCCGCTTGAGAAAGAAGTGCAAATTGCTACGGCAACCACAGGGATATCGAATATCCTTTAGTGTTTAGGCTTTTTGAAATTATTCTTCACCTCCGTCGGTAGCAATCCGTCCGCGAACTTGCAAACTACTGCATTGTTGAAAACCATATGAAGAAAGAAACTCAAGAGTGTCTCCAAAGAATAGCTGAACGCTTGTGGAATGGTCACGCAAGTGTTTTTGTAGGTGCGGGTTTTAGTAAGAATGCTCAACTTGCCCCTGGCGGCGTTTTGCCGCCCAACTGGGATGAGTTGGGTAACTTGTTCTTTGAAAAGACGCGAAAGCATAAGCCAAAGAAGAGTGATCTTGCGTATGCCAATGTGCTAAGGTTGGCTGAAGATGTTGAGAATATGTATGGGAAGGCAGAATTGACTGACTTGATTCGAGATTCCATCAATGATGACAAGTTGCTGCCATCAGATATGCATTTACGACTTCTTGCACTGCCTTGGAAGGATGTATATACGACCAATTATGATACATTGCTAGAGAGGGCAGCATCACGCCTTAATGAACAAGACCGTAGGCTTTACTCAGTCATTCGATATGATGAAGCCATTGGTATGGAAACGCCTCCTTTTCTGATGAAGCTGCATGGTGATATCAATGAACCTCAATCGATTATTATATCCGAGGAAGATTATCGGACATACCCCTCTAAGCATAAGGCAATGATAAACCATATTCAGCATGCCATCATGCTGGATACAATGGTTCTGATTGGCTTTTCTGGGAACGATCCCAACTTCCTGCAATGGCTTGGCTGGGTTCGAGATGCCTTGAAAAACAATCAGAGAAAGGTTTATCTACTGTCTGTTGACGGCGTACCGGATGCCGTTAAGAAAACCTTTGAAAAGAAGAATATAATTGTCGTCGATTTGAAAGGGGGAGCCAGGAAAGAAGCCACTCCCACTGAGAACATATTAGATGCAATCAGCTTTCTGGAGGGCTTTATTTCTCAAAAAGAATAAGAAAGGTCGCAGTACAGAAATAGCGCTTTGACCTGGGGACAGACTTCTAACAGAGATGAAAACATAGAACAACAATATACCAGATGGAAACAAGAGCGTGGGGCTTATCCGGGTTGGCTTGTCATGCCTAGAGAAAAAAGGGAAAATTGGGCAAGCCTTGACGGGTTTAGCTTGTCTCTAGATAAAATAGAAAAACTGAGCAAGGAGGATCAGCTACTGTATTTGGATTTGTTCAACTGGCGTATTGAGAGGAGCCTGTTCCCTATTGATAACCAATGGGAACAGATTTATCTTTCGGTGTTGGACCAGTTTAGGCCTTTTTCAAGAAGATGTCGTGACGAGATTAGAGTTGCATGGACTAATCTTAAGTTGGGCTTGCTGCGTTTATATCGTCAAGAAGGATGGACGGCAAAATGGCAGACGCTTCGAGATGAGTTGGATGTTTGTGCCGCAAAGTTTCAAGAGGAACAACGTTGTCGCTTTTATTATGAGCAGGCATTGGCAGCTGTCTATCAGAATGATTTCTTCTTATTGGAGAGAGTTTTGAATTCATGGGAGGAGTGTGAGTTAGATCCCTACTGGGACATTCGCCGTGGAGCTATGTGGGCGGAATATTTATCTCTGGAAAAAGGGCGAGGGATAACGCAAGAAGCATTCAAGTCTATCTGTGCGTATCTGGATTCAGCGAGTAATGAGGCGGAGTGTTTCTATTGGGCATCTAGAAAAGTACATGCTCATACCGTATGGAATAGTATGTCTCAGGCTAATTTTTCGGATAAAAACAACGAGACATCAGCAGCGCGCCAAACATGGTCAGAGCTCAAACCCTATGATGACATCTGGTATGAAAGAGAATTTTTTGACGCAAACGTTCGTGCCATAGAAGATGCACTGCGTGTAAAAACCAGGGTGGCATCGTTTAGATTGGGGCACTCCAGAACGACCACGAATCTTAGTGGTAATTCCAAAGATTATCGTGTGGCATATGCTTACTTCATCTATTACGAAGAAACAGGATTTCCTATTCATCTGCCTTACTTAAGCACTGTAAAGAAGGAAACATTGGGGAATGCACTGTCCGTAATGGGGTATTGTTCCCCCGCAATTGCTGCGTGTTGGTTGCTTCGTTCTGGTGATTCCAAACTGGTCTCGTCTATTTATCACCGCAGATTTCTTGAGAGAACGAGATACGAGGATGTTGATGCGCTGTACAAGAAGTACCTTAAGTGTTTGGAAGACCTTTTAGCTGCAGACAAATTGGATGATATTCCCTCATGGTCACATGCCTTACGTGGTGTGCTTCCAGAGATCTTAGCCCGACTTTGTATGAAGACATCATATGATTCTCGCGTTAAAACGCTAAATCTCATTGAGATGATATTTCAGGATAAGTTCTCTATACATTTTGAAGGCATTGACCATTTGCTGTCATCTTTAATGTCAACTTTCACGAAAACTGAAATTAAAGGTTTGATTCAGCGTCTTGCTGCAATGCCAATAGCCAAGGATAGATTCGATGACTGCCGTTTAGAACCACTGTTTTACGTACACATTTCTGTTGCTCTTAGTCAGAAGTCATTCAGTGCGGTTGCAGATGATTTACTGAGGCGTGTTGGCATAAATGAGAATGATGACAAGGCGCTTTTCTATCGGCTATTGTTCCTTTATAAATGTGGAGCACTGTCGGAGGAACAGGAACAAAGACTTGCAGGTGCCCTTTGGACAAATGTTGATGATAAAGGTTTTCCTCGCAGGACTATTTTCCATCGTTTTGCTTTCTTGTCTTTCCCCCATCCAGCAGACATCAACCCTCAAGAATTGCTAAAAGATTATTTTCGAACGACACCAATCCCGATTGTTGGTACAGGAAGCTCCGTTTCTTTTTATGGAGGTTCAGTTCCTATATTCAACGATATTAAGGGTACTACCAATTCGGACATTCATTTTACGTGGGATGTGCCTCTTCTGAATCAATTGTGCGGCAAGCTGATACAGATGTGGAAATCAGATAAGCATCACCTGCTTGGAAAAGATAAGGCCGGTTTAGGCTTTTCAGTAAAGGAAGAAATTCAAAGTCGATTTTCGGAAGTTGAAGCAATCATTGTCGGTGTCATAGCTCCACGTATTGAACTTGTTAATGAAACCAATAGGCAGGGCTTATTGTTGATGGCTACAGAGTTCGAGAGCTATGGATTACCATCTGTTCGAATGAGGTTCGCACTTGAAACAACATTGGAAGGCGCAGAAGACTTGAAAAGAGAAATGCCGGAGCGTTTGGCTTCTCCCGATGATAGACTCCTTGCAGACTGTATTAATGCAATAATATATCTAGGTAACAAAGGAGCGGATATTAATGATTGGGTAGAAATTTTAAGCGAATACTTTCGGGGAAATGCAGAACAAGGAAGGATTGCAATAATCAGTGCCCTTGGCATTATATTGTCGCAAAAAGACTACTTTGGTTATGGGACCATTCGCTCAAATCTTCTTATGGGTCTTAATCGCCTCTATGCATTAACGCAAATAGAATCTACGGATAGTGAACTCCAAGCCAATGAGAAATTGTATCTGAGGAAAATGGTCGCACCAATCGTACTACAGCTACTGAAAGATAAAAGTAATACCGATGCTAACCTATCCGAATGGCAAACCTATTATGTCTCCCCGGAAACATGTCTGGATATTAAGAATAGCTTTCTAGATAAAACTGAATAGACTTGATAATACAATGCATTTCGAGGATATCGATATTAATGCAATACGACAAATGCTCTGGAAGAATGAGGAGGACAGGTTGTTTGGCAAGAATGTAACAAAGCAGCAGGATAATCCGGAGTTCCATCCCATCAAGCGAGGCGCGAATGACAAGACTGTGTTTCAGGAAACGGCTAGACATATCGAAGTTAAGTCTTTGACAAATCTATTTTTATCGAAGTTTATTCTGATGTATTTTGATTTTTATCGATGTTTTCGTATCTTGCACGGTGCAAATACAATGATATGATGACCGTACAACAGATACTTTCAATCCTCTCTTCCCAAAAGGAAGAATTAAAGTCAAATGAACTCGCCTCCTTCGTGAGCCGTTATGAAGAACCGCTTATAAACCTTGATAGCAAGATGGCTCAGGTGGTTATCGGGGTCAGGCGTAGTGGGAAATCGACCATCTGCGAGAAAGTCCTGCGTGAGAAGGTAGGCGATTTTGCGTATGTCAACTTCGACGATGAACGACTGGTCTCTCTGAAGACCGGGGAACTCGACACGCTTCTGGAGGCGCTTTACCGACTAAACGGTGACTTCAAGTATCTGTTCCTGGATGAAATTCAGAACATCGACGGATGGCAGTTGTTTGTCAACCGCCTCCTCCGACAGAAGATACACATCCTTATAACCGGCTCGAACTCTAAGCTCTTGAGCAGCGAACTGATGACGCATCTGACAGGGCGGCATAACCGGATCAACCTGTATCCGTTCTCGTTCTCCGAGTATTGCGGCATTACCGGGGTTGATACCAAGTCTTACTCGACCAAGGCCCGGGCATTACGCAAGAACGCCCTGGAGAAGTATCTGTCGGAAGGAGGTTTCCCTGAGATGATTTCGGAAACAAACCGCGTCGGATACATCAGCGGGCTTCTTGATGCCATTATCAATACAGACATCGCCAAGCGTTTCAAGATCCGGCACAAGGATGTTCTCAGGCGGATGGCAACGTACCTGTCGGACAATTACTGCCGCGAATTCATCGCCAAGAATGTTGCTGCAGAGTTTGGTGTATCCGACCACACTGCCGAGAATTATTACTCCTACCTTAAGCAGGCCTTCCTGCTGATAGGTATCAACAAGTTCTCTTTCAAGAGCAAAGACAGAATCCGGAACGAGAAGGTATATGTTGTTGATACCGCCCTGGCAACCGATAAAGAGGGGACCATCGCCAGTGATAATCTTGGCTGGCGCCTGGAGAACGTTATTTGCGTTGAACTTCTGCGCAGGAGCAAACCTCTTTTCCACGATTTATTCTATTACAAATCTGCCAGTCATGAAGTTGATTTCGTCGTGGCTGACGGAGGAAAACCTGTTGAACTAATCCAGGTGAGCTATGACATTTCATCCTCTAAAACTCGGAATAGGGAATTAAACGGCCTGTTTGTCGGTGCCAAAGATCTCAAGTGTGAGAAGTTGACATTGATTACATTTGACACGGCGGAGACAGTCAGGATGAACGGCCACACCATCGAAATAGTTCCGGCAATAGACTGGCTCTGCCAGAGATAGTCAATGTGTAATTGTTTGATAATAAGCCTGTTCGTTTGAAATAATACATTGGATATAATGGAATTAGATCTGAACATATTCTTTGCTTCAGGCGATCTTGAAGGAAAAGTTGTTGATGGCTAGACCGTGGTATCAAAGTTGGCCAGCCCCGACAGGGCGAAACATGAGACCGGAGGAAACATCTCCACTTGCTATAAGGTTGAAAAGGATGGGGAATCCGCTTTTATGAAGGTCTTGGATTACCCGAAAATAATGATGATGAGAGGGGGCCTTATGACGTGAACTGAAAAAAGTAGACACTATACGAGGAGCAAAAAGAATCAAACATATAGTGAAAAATGGAAAAAAGAATTGGTTAACGGTGTATTGTGGCATTGACAGCGTGCCGGCTTCCCTTGTTTCCCATGAGAGTTGGCAGGGGCTGATTCGGGCGCAAAACCCGCCGAAGGCCGACCGCCTTTTATTCACGTCTGTACTTATTCCGTATAAGATGGTTTCGTTCACAACGGTAGCGATGTTATTTCATGTTCAAAGGCAAACCTTGCCGGCTGGTCAATATGTGACGGACGAGGATATGAGGTACGTCGTGGATTGCATTCGGGAGGCGATTGTTAAGTAGGGTAGGAGCTGTTTGGCTTGGCACCTTAGTGCTTGGCTTGAGTTACGCATGTGCTCCTTTCATTTAGCTAGCTCACGTTTAGGCTATCGGCTTTAGTCATGGGCGCTTAACTTCGCCCCGTCAGGCAGAGTGGGAACCCTCTCGATGTACCGTGGTGTCATGCGTCCATATCCTCACCCACGATCAACGGAAGCCGTTGAAGGCTTCGCCGCTTATCGCGGCTGTCAGGCCGGGTGCAATTATGCGGAGGCGTTCGAGGTTATACTAAGAAGGCAGTGAGTGTCAAGTGTGAGTTGTGATTTCGTTGAGATGGAGCATGTTTTTGCGCTAATAACCATTAATGCACTTTGGAATATCTTTGAAAAAGATTATCTTTGTGAAAGATATTTAAAACTGTATGTTATTCAAGAAGTTTATTGACAGAAAGTCTGATGTTGTGAGGCTAGGAGAGGCATTGAAGAGGCCAGACAGCCAATTCATCGTGGTTTATGGGCGGAGACGAATCGGAAAGTCTTCACTCATAAAAAACGTGATGGACTTAGGCCGGGATTTCTACTTCTTGAGTGATCAGACTTCGGAGCAGAATCAGCGGGTCTTGTTCTCTCGCATAGTGTCCGGGAGTGTGGATGGCTTCGACAAGGTGGTTTATCCTGACTGGGAGACATTATTCCGGGCACTCAACAACCAACTGAAGTCAAGGGTGACAGTCTGCCTCGATGAGTTCCCCTACATGGTCAAAAGTTGTCCTTCATTGCCATCTGTCCTTCAGAAGCTGCTTAATTTCCATATCTTCAAGTTTAATCTTATCTTGTGTGGCTCATCACAGCAAATGATGTACAGTTGCGTCATGGACAAGAAGTCTCCGTTGTACGGACTTGCTGATGAGATCATAAAGCTCTCCCCGATTCCTGCGAAATTTGTCCCAGAAGCACTGAATTGTGATGCAGTACATGCTGTAAAGGAATATTCCGTCTGGGGAGGAATCCCCAGATATTGGGAACTGCGGAATGACTATCCTGATTGTGAGACGGCGATAAGAAAATTGCTTCTGGACACCCAAGGGATTCTGTTGGAGGAGCCGCAAAGGTTGCTTCGGGATGACATGCGTGACATAGTCCAGTCCATGACTTTGCTATCTATAATCGGAGACGGCGCCAACAAACTGTCCGAGATAGCGTCCCGGGCCGGCAAGCCTGCAAGCGAAATTACAGAGCCACTTAAGAAACTTAGGGATTTAGGCTATGTGCGTCGGGAGATTCCATATGGCGAGAACGAGAAGAATAGCAAGAAGGGGCTTTACTTCATCACGGATCCTTTGTTCCGGTTTCACTTTAGATTTGTCTCCCCGTATGCCTCGTTACTGGAGGTTGGAGCGGAAGAGACTGTTATGTCAATGGTAAAAAAGCAGTTTTCATCCTTTACCAGTGAGTGTTGGGAGTTGATGTGCCGGAAGTATGTGAGTGGAAGGGGCATCGATGGCGTCATTTACAACAAGGCTTCCCGCTGGTGGGGAAAGATATTCACAGACAATGACAAAGATGGGCGAATGGTTGAGCTTGATGTTGTCGCTGAATCATTGGATAGAAAGCACATCCTTGTCGGTGAGTGCAAATGGACCGGAAATGAGGATGCCGCCGCTCTGACCGCCAGACTTCAGGCAATAATTCCTCACCTTCCGTTTCTGAAGAAGGCGCAGGCCGTTCATGTGGCCCTGTTCACCAAAGTGCCGCCTAAGAATGCTGGGGCGGCCAGAGTGTTCCTTCCGGAAGATGTCTTGAAATAATCTTTGTTTGAACCGAGGCCTTTTTTGTATCTTTGTGGTGTCGATAATTGATTAGGAGAAGTGATTATGCTGATAGATTCCACTTTGTTAGACAACCTGACCGAGGAGGCGAGGCGGTCGCCGAGGTTGAGGATGAATTATGATCTGCGGAACTCTTCGGTGGATGGGTCGCAGAGGATGTTGAACGCTATGGAGCCGGGAACGTTGATTCCGGTGCACCGGCACACGAAGTCGTCGGAGACGGTAGTGGTGATCAGGGGGACGATACGGCAGAATTTCTATGACGATGGCGGGAACGTGACCGAGTCCGTCATCTACAGGGCGGGGGCGCCGGTCCCGATCTGCGTTGTCCCTATCAATGCCTGGCACAATTCTGAATCACTGGAGACAGGGACCATCATATTCGAAGCCAAGGACGGAGCGTACGAACCGCTTGGAGATGAGGACATATTGAAAAGATAATGCGGCATGCCGCCGTGTACATAAGGCTATGTCCGGAAGTAGCGGCGACAGCTCAGACATGATTACTCAGAACAATTGAATATGTGGCCTTTCACGAGAAAACGCACCCTTGGCGACATCGGAATATTCAATGGCCTCACTGACTGTCACTCCCACATTCTTCCGGGGGTGGATGACGGGGTGAGGACGATGGAGGAGTCTCTGGCGATTCTGGACCGCTACGAAAGATTGGGGATGAAGACCGTTTGGTTGACTCCGCACATCATGGAGGATGTCCCCAACAAGACGGCTGACCTGAAAGAACGCTTCAACCTCCTCTGCCAGAATTACAAAGGAGGATTGCGCCTTCACCTTGGGGCGGAGAATATGATAGACAACCTCTTCGAGGAGCGTCTCGCGGCAGGGGATCTGCTGACAATGGGGGAGCGACACGATCATCTTTTGGTGGAGACCTCCTATTTCACGCCGCCTTACGGATTCTATGACACACTCGAGACCATAAAGTCCAAAGGTATGTACCCGATTATAGCCCACCCGGAAAGGTACATCTACATGTCGGAAGATGACTATGCCCGCCTCCGGTCCATGGGGGTTCTCTTCCAACTGAATCTGTTCTCTCTTGCCGGCCTGTATGGACGGCGGGCAAAGAAAGTGGCCGAGTTGCTGCTGAAAAAAGGTCATTATGATTTCACTGGAACCGACATCCACACGATCCGCATCCTTGACGGCTGTCTGGAGGCTCCGATAACGCCAAAAACATTGAACGGTTTTAAAGATTTGTGATGAAATCGCAAAATGTGTTAAAGTCTGAAAGAAATTTTTGAATATTTGAGATTTTTCGTAACTTGTAGCCGAAATAACACAAAAACTGTAAACCGCTACGAGTTATGTCAGAGAAGAAACTTCTATTGGGTGACGAGGCCTTGGCCCTGGGAGCGTTGCATGCCGGACTATCCGGCGTGTATGCCTATCCCGGCACGCCTTCGACTGAAATAACTGAATATATCCAGTCCCACCCTCTCACAAAAGAGCGCGGAATCCATTGCGACTGGTCTTCCAACGAGAAGACGGCGATGGAGTCCGCGCTTGGCGTTTCATATTCGGGAAAACGCGCGCTTGTCTGTATGAAGCACGTCGGCATGAATGTCTGCGCCGACGCTTTCGTCAATTCGGCTGTCACCGGGGCCAACGGTGGCCTTGTGGTCGTGGCTTGCGATGACCCGTCCCAGCATTCCTCGCAGAATGAGCAGGATTCCAGGTTCTACGCCGACTTCGCCATGATGCCGTGCTTCGAGCCTTCGAACCAACAGGAGGCCTACGACATGGTGCGCGAGGCGTTCGACTATTCCGAGGCCAATCATATTCCTGTGCTCATGCGCCTTACAACCCGCATGGCGCATTCCAGGGCTGTCGTTGAGGCGGGGGAGATCCGCCGCGAGAACGAGGTTCATTTCCCGGACGAGCTTCACGAGAAGAACTGGGTGACCCTGCCGGTCAACGCCAGGAAGCGTATCTGTCAGCTGGCTGACGATGTGTTGTCATTCGAGAACGATTCCGTGGCCTCTTCGGACAATAGTTATGTCGAGGGGCACAACCACAGGATGGGAATCATCGCCTGCGGAATCGCCTGGAACTATCTGATGGAGAGCTTCCCTGACGGATGCCCGTATCCGACTTTGAAGGTGACCCGCTATCCGTTCCCTAAGGCTTTGGCAAGGGAGATGGCAGCCACGTGCGACGCCATCCTTGTGCTTGAGGAGGGACAGCCTCTCATCGAGGAGAAGCTGCGCGGCATCCTTTACGATCCGGAGGACAGAAGGTGGACGAAGATCCAAGGCCGTCTTGACGGCACTCTTCCAAGGACCGGCGAACTCACACCTGACTGCGTGCGCGTCGCCCTTGGCCTGCCGCCGATGGAGACATATTCAAAATCAGAGGTAGCTGTCCCTCGTCCGCCGGCGCTTTGCCAGGGATGCGGCCACAGGGATTTCTACACCGCGCTTAATGTGGTGCTTAAGGAATATGCCCCTACGGCACGTGTGTTCAGTGACATAGGCTGCTACACTCTTGGATATATGCCGCCTTTCAACTCGTTCCAGACCTGCGTCGAGATGGGTGCTTCCATCACTATGGCGCTTGGTGCCGCCAATTCCGGTGTGTGGCCTGCCGTGGCGGTGATCGGAGACTCCACATTCACCCACAGCGGGATGACCGGCCTTCTGGACTGCGTCAACGCCGGGGCGAGCGTCACGATCTGCATCTCGGACAACCTGACGACCGGAATGACCGGAGGTCAGGACTCCGCCGGAACGGGAAAACTGGAGGAGATCTGCAAGGGACTCGGAGTCGAGCCGGAGCACATTAGGACAATCATTCCTCTTCCTAAGAATTATCCGGATATGGAGAAGGTGATCGACGAGGAACTCAACTACAGCGGCGTGTCAGTCATCATCTGTCGCCGTGAATGCATTCAGACAGCGAAACGCCACGCGGCCAACAAAAAAGCGTAATCGATATGGCAAAGAAAGACATTATATTATCTGGTGTCGGGGGACAGGGGATTCTCTCGATAGCAACGGTGATCGGTTGGGCGGCGCTTGACCAAAACCTTCATCTGAAACAGGCCGAGGTGCACGGAATGAGCCAGAGAGGCGGAGATGTTCAGAGTAACCTGCGCATCAGCACCGAGAGAATCTGGAGCGACCTGATCCCGAAAGGGGAGTGCGACCTTATCCTTTCGCTGGAGCCGATGGAGGCCCTCCGCTACCTGCCTTGGCTCTCAAAGGGCGGCTGGATAGTGACAAACTCCACCCCGTTTGTGAATATTCCGAATTACCCTCCTGTCGAGGAGATCACCGCCGAGCTTCAGAAAATCGACAATGTCATAACATTGGACTGTGATGAGATCGCGAAACAGACGGGCTCTCCACGCAGCGCGAATATGGTCCTGCTGGGCGCTTCCGCCGCTGTTTTAGAGATCCTTGATCCTGAGAAACTCCGTGAGGGAATCACAAACGTATTCTCCCGCAAGGGCGAGAAGATAGTTGAAATGAATATAGCGGCCTTCAACGCCGGACTGGAGGTCTCCAAAAACTTCTCGAAATGAAACCGGTCTCCAGACAATCCATAGACGAAGTCCTGCGAAGACTTGACATAGCGGACATCGGCCGGACCACAATCCGCCAGTGTGTCAACGTCTCCCACGAACTGGAGAAGCTGTCCGGAGAGAAGTTCGTGCATCTTGAGTTCGGTATTCCCGGCCTGAACGCTTGCCAGATAGGAATCGACGCTCAGAAAAAGGCGTTGGATTCCGGAGAGGCTTCGGTCTATCCTCCCGCCTGCGGAATCCCTGTGCTGAAGGAGAACGGCTCGCGCTTCATCAAGGCCTTTGTCGGCGTGGACATCTCCCCGGAGGGAATAGTCCCGACTGTCGGCTCGATGCAGGGATGCTACAACCTTCTGCTGGAGTGCATCCAGATGAATCCCTCGAAAGACACAGTTGTCTATCTCAATCCTGGTTTCCCCTCGCATTACGTTCAGGCAAAGGTGCTCGGATTCAAGACGCGGATGTTCGACCTCTATGATTTCCGGGGGGAGAAGTTCCGTGAGAAGGTCGAGGAGGTATTCGGTGACGGACGGGTCGCCGCTATAATATATTCAAACCCTAACAATCCGTCCTGGGTCTGCCTGACCGAGGATGAGTTGAAGAGTCTGGGTGAGCTTTGCACCAAGTACGATGTGGTCGCTCTGGAGGATATGGCGTACCTTTGTATGGATTTCCGGAAGAACCGTTCCGTGCCGTTCGAGCCGCCATATCAGCCGACCGTCGCTCGCTATACCGACAACTGCGTGCTGATGATCTCCGCCTCGAAGATATTCAGTTACGCCGGGGAACGAATCGCTATGGTCGCTATTTCGGACAAACTCTATCACAGGGAATATCCCGCGCTCCGCGAACGCTACGGCCTCGGCCGCTTCGGTGACAATTTCTCACTTACCTACCTCTATGTCAATTCATCAAGCTGCTCTCACTCAGCGCAGTTCGCTTTCGCGGCGATGCTTAAAGCGGCGGCGGACGGTGAATATGACTTTGTCGGTGAGATGCGTGAATATGGCCGTAGGGCAGGAAAGGCAAAGGAAATATTTCTGCGCCACGGGTTCTACATCGTGTATGACAAGGATCTGGATGAGGCTGTGAGTGATGGTTTCTTCTTCACGATCGGCTATGATGGCCTGACCGGCAGCCAGTTGCTGCTGAATCTGCTTCGCTGCGGAATCTGCGCCATCACGATGGTCGCCACGAGAAGCACCCGGGAAGGCATAAGGGTCTGTGTTTCGATGCTGAATTCCGAGGATGATTTCCGTGCGCTGGATGAGCGTCTTGGATTCTTTGTCGGACTTTATGAGTCTGGTGATTAATTATTTAGAGAATATTGCTTATGAAATACGTTAGTGCCGACGAGGCCGTAAAACTCGTAAAGTCAGGTGACTGGGTCTTCTTTCAGGGAAGTACTGCCGTGCCTGTGATCATTCAGGAGGCTCTTGCCCGCCGCGCTGATGAGCTACGTGGTGTGAACATCGTCTCCGGTTTCAACATAACTAAAGGCCCGGCTCCGTTCTGCAAGCCTGAGTACAAGGATTCGTTTTTTGTGAACAGCCTTTTCCTGTGCGCCGACCAGAGGCAGTATGTCGCGCAAGGGTACGGCAGCCTTATCCCGGGCTTCCTTGGTGAGTTTCCGTCCTTGATCCGCCGCCACGAGATTCCGATTGATGTGGCGTGCATCAACTGCTCTCTTCCGGACGAGAACGGCTATTGCAGCTATAATATCTCCGCTGACCTGGCCCAGCCGGCCGTCGAGACCGCCAAAATTGTGATCGCCCAGGTGAACAAGAGCATTCCGTACCTTTACGGCACGGCTATGATTCACGAGTCTCAGATCACGGCCGCCATCGAGTGCGATGACCCTCCTGTGGATATGCAGTTCGGTCCTCCGACCGAGATCGAGTCGGCCATAGGCTCGTACATCGCCGCCGAGATTCCGGATGGAGCCACCCTACAGATAGGTGTCGGCGGCATTCCGAACGCCATTCTGAACGGCCTCAAGGACCACAAGCATCTCGGCCTGCACACCGAGGCGATGACCGACGGGGTGTTCCGTCTGATGCAGACGGGCGTGATTGACAATTCGTTGAAGAAGGTTGAGCCCGGCCGCAGTGTCGCATGTCTGGCCCTTGGTTCCCGACATATGTACGAGTACCTCGACCACAACAAGGACGCGATGTTCTACGATGTGAGCTGGACGAACGACCCGCAGCGCATCCGTCAGAACCCGAATGCGATGGCGATCAACTCGGCCATCGAGGTTGACCTGACCGGTCAGATCTGCGCGGACAGCATCGGTGACATGATCTTCTCCAGTGTCGGCGGGCAGCACGACTTTATGTACGGAGCTGCTCTTTCCGAAGGCGGCAAGACCTTCATTGCCCTGCCGTCACGCACGGCTAAAGGCCGAGGCAAGATTGTGGCTCATCTCGCTCCTGGAGCCGGGGTGGTCACAACCCGTTTCCAGACGCAATACGTTGTCACTGAATATGGTTGTGTCTATCTCCGGAACAAGAATCTTGCGCAGCGTGCAAAAGCCCTCATCTCCATCGCCCATCCGGACGATCGTGAGGCACTTGAGCGTGCCGCCTGCGAACGCTTCGGCTATTCCTTCCTGCGTTTGAAGTAGTTCTTAAACATTCCTGACAAACTCCAGCAGATGCCGACAGGGTGATGAGTGCGTCGATGTCATCGTTCTCTCCAATTGAGCGGATCGCGACACCTCCTCCCATCGACAGCCCCATCACGATGACGGGAATGTCCGTATAAGTCGCTTTGACATATTCAGTAACCGCCTTGATGTCGGCGGTCTCGTTGTAGGCCAGGCATATACGGTCTCCGTCGCTGTCCCCGTGCCCACGGAGATCCGGCATTAGAGTGGTGAGTCCAATCTCGCGGAACTCTCTGGCGTGACCGTAAAACGCTGTGACCGAAGTATTCTCGATGCCTGAGATGCAGATGACCGCACCCTTGACCTCACCTTCCGGCTTGACTTCAAGCGTGTGGATCCTGAATCCGTCCGCTGTTGTGAGCCAAAGCGTGTCCGGATCCGGCAGCCCGGCCTCCTCCGCCCTGTACACCCGATGGTAAGTGACGTGCTTGTCGCAGAACAGATGCAGCAACCCCGCCGCCTCACCGCTGTCCACCCAGCGTGTAACTCGTACGGAATCATATTGCAAAATTAGTCAGAATACGCCTCCCGCCAATGCTTCCTGATGGACAATGGTGTTGTGCAACGTCTTGATACACTGATCAGTTCTTTCGAGTGCTGTGGACATTAAGCGGCTTCCCTATTCTTACCTGTCTGACGGCGGCTGCTTCCCCTCTTGGAATATGGTAGGACATCAACACGTGTGAATATTCAACCTATTTTCACCCGAGTTGATCGTTTGTGAACCTGACGGGTGAGATTAGGGCATATTCTCACCCGGTTCTGTTAGGTGGAGAAAAAAAGTTATGGCAATTGCGGGTGTGAAACGTTTGACTTCCCGGATATTATTCTTACATTTGCGACGTACTGAATGCCGCGGAACATAGAATCCGCAAAGCGAGTTAGGTTATATCGCACCTGACTCGTTTTTTTGTTTTCAGTAAGCCTCGGGTGCCGAAAGGCCATTATCGCCCCCGAGACTGATTCCCAATAACATTCTGGGTGAGAATATGGCGGTTTCTCACCCGAGTTAAACTTGAACATTATGAAAAAGATCTCTTATGCTGAGTCTGAAAGAATGTGTGAGGCTACATTCCGTGGCTGTGGTGCCTGGTGGCATCTTTACACTGCCGGGAAAATGTCATCGATGTTGTTTGTTGACGATGACGATTATCGTTATGCGATGAATCTGCTGGCCAGATGTCATAAGGAAACCGGCTCCATCACCATCGTCGCCTTTGAGATTATGAGCAATCATATTCATATAGTGTTGTGTGGAAGTGAACATAACGCAAGGCGTCTTTTCGATCTTTTTCGGCGGAGACTCTGCCGGTATCTCACAAAAAAGAACAGCGGCGCGGATATGAAATCATTCCGGATGAGCCTGAAATCTGTCTGTGATCTGAGAACACTCAGAAACACAATCGTCTATGTGAACCGTAACGGGTACGTCGTGAACCCGGCGTACACTCCTTTCTCTTACCCGTGGGGTACAGGGAGGTATTATTTCAATGACTTTCCTTTGGAAAAAAGGCTGGAGGATCTGGGCTACATTCAAACCCGGAAAATGTTAAGAAGCCGTAGCCCTGAACTGCCAGGAGACTATCTTGTGATTGAAGGGCATATCGCTCCGCCTTCATATTGCTCCTTGAAACTGGGAATGTCTCTTTTCCGCAATGCGCATCATTATTTCTCAATGGTCAGCAAGAGCGTCGAGGCTTATGGAGAGTTGGCCGCGGAATTGGATGATGGTGAGTTCTTGACTGACACGGAGTTGTTCACACAGGTTGTCAAATTGTTGAAGGCCGATTATGGAGCCGTAAAGGTGAAAGATCTGAGTCCCGCGCAGAAACAAGACTTGGCAAGGAAACTTCGTTATGATTACCATTCGTCCAACGGCCAGATAAGGCGTACTCTTAATATGACTCAGTATGAGGTTGACTCTCTGTTTCCGTTAACTGCCGGTGGCTCGTAACCATCTCGGGAGCGGTACCAGCCTTCCCGCACCGGAGGCTGATAACCAGAAACTTATGGGGTGAGGATATGGCGGTTTCTCTCCCATGAGTATCATCGTACGGTCTTTGGGGTGAAAATCGGTTGTTATCTCACCCGTGAGGTTGTCGATGGCTGACGAGTCAATTACACAAAACGAGGACGGCTATGAATTATTAGCCGTCCTCGTTTTTATACTTGGAACTCCCTTGGGGTTACTGCTTTACGAAAAGGGAGGCGAAACCGAACATTTCCGAACTGAAAGCACTGTCATCCCACCAGTTCTCTCCGAACGGCGGCTTGTCATAGTCACGGAATTCAGTAACAAGCCTGCCGTCGAGTATTGTGAACACGATAACGGACTCGCCGATGACCTCTTTGTCCTTGCTGAATGCCCGGTTGGCTGCTGAGAGTTTGTAGTACATGTTTGTATGTATGCCATACTTGTCCTCTTCATCAGCTGCCATGAACATATTGCTTTCTGAGGCGGTATTCTTACCTATTATTGTTCCTTTCGCTATCAGGTTCTTTGGCTCGGTTGGTGTTACTGTCGCCTCTCTGAAGTAATTCGCGAAATCGCCCTTGTCGTTAGGTGTTACGGTCACCACGCCCGAGTCATCCTTGGAAAAGGTCAGGGTGAATCCTTCATTCTTCAACGGGAGAAGTTCTGGCTTATCTTCCATTCCTTCAAAGAAGAAATCCACCTCATCCTTCGCGAACACCTTGCTGAACGTCCATGTTCCGAGAATAGCGTCCGGAACTTTTACTGAATAGAGGGTGTACTCCGCGCTCTCATTGTCACCCGGGATGAACCTCACGGCTGCGTCCATGTCCACGGTCACCTCTACCTTGTCCCCGTCCTTGAAGCCGTCCTTGAGGGAGAACTTGAATATGGCTGCCGACTTGCCGGCCTTGAGGACGGCGTGAGGACCTGAATAGGTTTTGTTCGTGGCTCTGGTGGCCGGGTCGAAGACCACGTACGGAGCCGCCTCGCCGGTGATCTTGAGAGGAATGATCACGTCGTTGTTCAGGGAGAGCTTGTCGCCGGAGGTCACGCCGGTCACCTTGATCTTGGCGACATAGGAGCCTAGCACGTCCGCTTTGGTCAACTCGAATGAATATACAAGCGTCTCTTCCGGATCCGGAGCCACGATGGTGACGAACTTGGTTCCAAGGTCGTAGCCTGACGGACACTCGATCCCGAGGTTCAGAGGACTGGTCTGGGTCAGATTAAGATTCTTTACGCTGAATGTGCCGGAGGTCTCTCCGGCCTTGATTGTGACAGGAACGCCGGTCAGCTCGAAATCAGTCCCCGCATTCGCTCCTGAGGAGTTGATCATGACACTGACATTCTCGGTGGCCGGCTCGCTGAGGATGACCTTCACATCGACGCTGCGCTTGGCATAGGCGGTGTAGAGGCTTTTCTCAAACTCGACAGTCGGCTTGTCATCCTTCTGGCATGACGAGATCGTCACCGCGGCCGCCGCGGCCGCCACAAATGTTAGGATTCTTTTAAACATGCTGCTATAAATTAAAAAACAAAACTCTTTTCTTAAAAACACGAACCTCACTTGCCCTTGCCTGCGCTGACCGCCGCCTCGTACTCGGCCCTGATGGCCTTCAACTCCTCCCTTTCGGCGGCGGTGGGGATCTCACCTTTCGGTTTGATATAGCTTTTGGAGGCATCGGAAGTCTTCGGTGGAAGCTCATTGTAGGAACATCCACAGAGGGTAGCGCCGACAATGAAGGTTGCTAAGATAGCAATTATATTTCTTTTTGTTCTCATAATGCTTAAAAAATGTAAGTTGTCATTAGTAAACATAGCCGGGATTCTGCTCCAGTCCTGGATTCAGATCCACGTCGGACTTGGAGATCGGAGAGGTGTAGAGGTACTCTCTCGTGGTGTATTTCAATCCGTTACTGATCACCCACCACTCCGGGCAGCCGTTGCGCTTGAGCTCGTACCAGCGGTCGCCTTCCATGTAGAGTTCCTTACGTCTTTCATCGAAGATGGCCTGGAGAAGGGGAGTGACGGCCTTCCCCTGACAATCCACAACAATCCTGTCGTCGGGGCGGACAGCCGGAAGCGACGCCATTGTCAGGTCGGAGACATCCTCGATCCTGTTGCGGCGCAGCTCGTTCAGCCATCTGAGGGCGGAATCGTTGTCCCCTTTGTGATAGTAGGCCTCGGCCAGCATCAGTACGATCTCGGAGAGGCGGACCTTGCACTCGGGAGTCTTGACATTCATCCTTTTGCTGTTGAAGCTGGCCGCATAGCGGACATCCTTTTCAGGATTCTCTCCGAACAGCCTGATGAGTCTTGCGCTTGCCGGTCGGGAGGCCAGATAGCTTTTCGAGTAACTGAAGTACCAGTCCAGCTCGCTGGAATTGTTGATGTGCGAGCGGACAAGCACCTCGCCCTTCGCTTCATATTGCGCGTTGATCATCCCGGCATATTCGGAAATCGGGGTGAGGGAGACGCCGCTGCGGGCGATGATGTCCTCGCAGAGAGAGACGACGCTGTCCCAGTTCTGGCACCAGAACTCCAGCTTCGCCTTGTAGGCCTTTATGATCCATTCCGTGAACAGGTACTTCGGATCCGTCGGGTTGAGCGCCAGCGCCTTGTCCAACTGAGCCTTGGCGTAGTCGTAGGTCTGGCGGATGGTGCCTCGCAGCGGCTTGTCGTTGATGCCGAAACTCTCCACGACAGGGATGCCCGGAAGCTCGCCGGCCTTGGCGTCCGACCACGGCTGGCAGAACTCCCTCAGCAGGTTGTAGTAGATGATTCCTTTCATTGAATATGCCGCCGAAAGCGCGCCCCGGGCGATGTCCGTGTCCCGGCCTGACATATTCTCAATCACTATGTTGCAGTCTCTGACGATCTTCCAGCTCTCCTCGTAGGCACGCTGGCGGCTGTCGATCTCCTCGCCGGCGAAGAACGTGAGGCTGGCGCTGGTGCGGATGTTAGCGTCGAGATTGTCGGCGCAGCCCTCAAGATGCTTGATGGCGTCCATATTCCCGATGACATATTCATCACCGCCGCCCTCGATGTCCCGCAGGCGGTTGTGGATGATAGCGGCGAATTCCTCGTCCGTCTCGGGGATGACCTCCCCCTGGGGCTGGACGTTGAGGTAGCCCCGGCAGCCGGCGGCGCTGACCAGAAGGGCGAGGGCGGCGGCGCGCTTGAAGATGTTCATGAATATTCCCATGTTTTTCATTTCCGATTCTTTAGAATTCGACATTGATGCCTCCGGACACGCTTCTGGTGGTCGGGTAGGTCGCTCCCGGGATCTCCGGGTCCATACCGTCGTAGCCCGTGAACGTGAAGAAGTTGTTCACCGAGACGTTGAAGCTCAATCCTCTCATCCTCAGTTTCTTGACAGCCTCCGAAGGCAGCGAGTAGGTCAGGATTATGGACTTGATACGGACGTAGGAGTTGTTCTTCAGGTAGACCGCGTCGATGATGCTGTAGTCCATCGGGTTGTAGGACGAGAAGTTGTACCTGGCGTCGTAGTAGTCGTAGACGCGCGGGTACTTGACTCCGGTCGTGTGGGAAGGTGTCCATCTGTTCGTCCTGTCCTTCTCCACGTTGAGGTGGTTGCCGTAAAGGTCGCTGAACTGGGACTGGACGGTCTCCGTGCTGACTCCGCTGTGGGAGGTGTTGCTGTAGCTGGCCGGGTAGCGCATCTTCTCGTAGGTCTTCGAGCCGAGGGAGAACATTCCGCTGACGCTGAGTTTCAGCTGCTTCCACGATGCGCTGAGGTTGAAGCCGCCGGTGTACGGCGCGATGGTGGTGCCGAGGAAGTAGCGGTAGTTGTCCGGCTTGTTGAGGTCGGTGGCCGTGGCGATCTGCGCGTCAGGACGGAGCCTGAACTGGTAGAGTCCCGTGTCGGAGGCTATCCCGGAGTATTTCCCGCTGAAGATCGCCCCGGTCGGGTAGCCTTCCACGTAGCGGTCCTTCGAGGTTATCCCGCTCTGGGAGACGGGCTTATATTTCAGAACCTTGTTGAAGTTGTAGGCGAAGTTGACGGCTGCGCTTACTGTCCAGTCCTTTTTCTGGAGCAGTTTGCCGTTGACGGTGATCTCCACGCCGTTGTTCATGATGTCGGCTGCGTTGAAGTAGACATAGGTGAATCCTGTCGTGCTCTGGACGGGCGAGGATGTGACCACGTCCGTGCTGAGGCGGTAGTAATATTCAGTGTTCACCGTGAGCCGGTCCTTCCATAGGCCGAAGTCCAGGCCTACCTTCGCGTCCTGGGTCTTCTCCCAGCCGAGGTCCGGGTTCGGGGCGGACGGGATCGTGCCGAGGTTGAAAGTCTCGTCGCCGAAGTAGCGGTACTGCTGCTGGAGGTACTGCATCACAAGCAGGTGGGAGGTGCTGGTGTTCACGTCGCCCGTGAAACCGTAGGCGGCCCTGAGGGTAGCGTGCGAGAGCTTCGGAAGGGCTTTCCTGACCCATTCCTCCTCGCCAAGGTGCCAGGCCGCCCCCGCGCTCCATGTCGGGTTGAACTGCCTGTTGCTTCCGAAGTTGGAGCTGCCGTCGGTGCGGAACGATGCGTTAAGGACGATCGTCTTTCCGAGATAGTAGTCCGCCGAGGCGTAGAACGAGGCGTAGCGGGTCTTGCTGAAATATTCCCCGTTGAGTTTCTCGACCTGCCTCACCCATTCGTCCTGCGGGCCGCTGACTGACGGCAGGGAAGTGGTGCCGGTCTTCGGATCGTAGTTGTAGCGCTTTGTGAAGATCGTGTTGGCATCCGAGCCTCGGACTTCCGCTCCCGCCAGCACATTGACGGTGTGAAGTTCACCGAAGGTCTTGTTGAAAGCGAAATGCCCACGGACTACATAGCTGTTCCTGTCGGTCCTGTTCTGGGAGATGCTTCCGTAGAGATTTGTCTGCGAGCGGTCGTCGCTTCCGAGCCTGTCCCGGAAGGCCGTATAAGTGTCCTTGTCCACGACCTTGTCGGTGGAATTGTTTGCGAATGAATATGACGCCAGCCCGACGAAGTGCAGAGGCTCCAGAATCTTGAGATCCACCTGCGTCCTGAACGTTCCGTTCGTGTTTTTTGTGGAGCTGTAGTTTGAGTCCAGCTCGCGGAGGAGGCTGAATCCGTTCTTCGGCATCACCTGTTCGACTCCGCGTCCGTTGTAGTACCCGAGGGTGAACCAGGTGTTGTCGGCGGCGTAGGAACCGTCCTCGTTGTACGCCTTCTCGTACGGATTGGAGAAGTAGGCGTAGTTGAACGGATCCACGCTTGAATATGGCATCCTGGATTCCTGCCTTGCGGCCTCCATTCCGATGTCGATGCGGACCCAGTCCACAGGCTTGAGGGTCATCTTGGAGTTGACGTTGTACCTTCTGTAGCTGTTGTGGATCAGCATTCCGTCCTCGTCGTTGACTCCGAGCGCGACATAGTAGGTGTTCTTGTCCGAACCGCCGCTGAGGGAGAGATGGTGCCCCTGCGAGAAAGCGTTCCGGAACAGGAGATTGTACCAGTTGGTGTCGTTCTCCCTTAATGACGCTATGTATGCGTCCTGCGCCGCCGTGTCGCCTTTGAGTTTGGTGAAGCCCCCAAGCCCGGCCCTGATCTGACCTACGATTCCGACAACCGGATAGACCACAGTGTTGTCCGTCAGGGATTCCTCGTACTTGCTTGCCGAGAACTCGTCCCACAACTCGTCCTCCCAAGCCAGTTTCTCCGCCGAGTTCATCAGGTTCAGTGTCCTTTGAGGCTTGATGGAGAGGGTGAAAGTGTTGTTGTAGCTGATCCTCATCCTTCCCGCCTCACCCTTCTTCGTGGTCACGACGATCACACCGTTGGCGGCCCTGGAGCCGTAGATCGCCGCAGCCGCCGCATCCTTCAGGATGGTGATGCTCTCGATGTCGTTAGGGTTGATGTTGCCGATGCCGTTCACGAATATGTTGTCGAACCCTCCGGTCGCAAGCTGCTCAGAACTGAGGCTTGGCGAGTCACTTTGCATCGGGACTCCGTCCACAACCCAAAGTGGCTGGCTGGTTCCAGAGAGGTTGTTCGCGCCTCTGATCCGGATCCTTGACTGCGTTCCTGGCTGTCCGGAAGTCGCCGAGACGGCCACACCGGCGACCTCACCCTGCATCAGCGCATCGACTGACGAGATGGCCTTGGCCTCGAACTTGTCCGAATTGATGACTGCCACTGACCCGGTTATTCTTTTGACGGTAGTCTGAGCGTACCCCGTGACCACGACCTGGTCGAGCTGCGTGCTTTCCCACTCCATCACAATAGTGATGTCCTCCGTCTTCCCCGGTGTGATTCTGTAGACGACATCTTTCATCCCGACCGAGGAGAACAGCACGGATTCCGTCCCCGCCGGCACCTTGAAGCTGAACTTCCCGTCCAGATCCGTGGTGGCCCCGGCTGCTTTATTCTGCATGGAGATGATCCCGGCTCCGATCACAGGAGCCCCGTCCGTGTCCACAACCTTCCCGGTAAGCGTGATTCCTTGTGCCGCCGCCGTCACCTGTGTCAACAGGAGGACCGCGATCCAAGCAATCCCACATCTCCGAAGTTTGGATAGTAACTCGTTCATATCTTGTACTTTTTGCATTTCTTTTATATCTTACTAGTCATCAGGAGCAAGACGTGAAAACGCAAATGTACAAAATTGCTGATAAATATGTATAGGTGAATCGGTTTACGAAACTGTGTTTTTCATCAGAGCCGCGATTCTGATTGCGATGATGCGGATCTGGACATCCGCTGTCATTACTTCTTGATGTAGTCCTTAGGCCTGATGCCGAATTGGGATGTGAAGCATCGTGTGAAATAGGACAGGTTGCTGAATCCGACCATATAGCAGACCTCATTGATCCTGTAGGATCCGCTTTGAAGCATCTGTGCAGCTGTCTTGAGGCGGATAAGTTTTATGTAGTCATTTGGAGTCGTACCGAGAAGTCCCTTCAGTTTCCGCTGGAGACTTGAACGGCTGACTGCCATCTCCTTGGCCAATTGGTCCACCGAAAAGTCCTCGTTGGTCAGGTTCTTTCGGATTATGGCGTTGAGGTTGGAGATCCATTCGGAATCATCGTTCTTGATGTTCTCCCCCTCGATTGTGGCTCCAGGGTCGGATGCGAAATGCAGATAAAGCGTCTTCCTGTTCTCAATCAAACCGTTCACTGTCGCCTTTATGTAGTTGATGGAGAATGGTTTCTCGATGAATGCGTCGGCTCCGCAGCGCATTGCCTTTATCTTGGAGTCCGTGGAATCCAGGGCGGAAAGCATAATTACAGGAATATGACAGAGCATCGTGTCTTCCCTTATCTTTTGCAGAAGCTCGTAGCCATCCATCTCAGGCATCATAATGTCAGTGATGACCACATCGCAGCTGTTTTGCGCCAATGTTTCCAGAGCCTCGACACCGTTTCCGGCCGACAGAACCGAGTATGATTGCTTTAGGTTGCGCACAAGATATTCCCTGATGTCACCGGAGTCTTCCACGACAAGGATGGTCGTGGCGTTGCCGCCGTCAGTTTCATCCTGGCGTGAAGTCTCGTCATTGGCCGTAATCACCGGAATCTCGACGACCATCCCGCAGCCGGACTCGGAATCCGAGACGTACACCTTTCCTTCAAGCTTGTCCACAAGCAGCTTGACAAGACTTAGGCCTATCCCGAATCCTTTCTTGCCGCCGGAGGCCTGGAAGAATGGCTCGAATATTTTCTTCTTGTACTCCGGCTGGATCCTTGGACCGTCATTCCAGACTTCCATCCTGAACATATCCTTTCCGTCATTCCGGAACTCGTCAAGGTTCACGCAAATGGATGATGAGGCGAATTTCAAAGAGTTTTCGAGGAGGTTGCCGATGATTTTGCTTATCGCGTCCGTGCTCAGTCTGCCGACCAAAGGGTGTTCAGGGGAGTTTATCGTAATCTGGACAGCACCCTTTTTGCGGAACCGGTCAACTATGTCCGTGACAACCGCCTTAAGGTCTAGGTTCTCGGAACTGAGCACTATGTCTCCGCTGTCTATCTTCCTGAAGTCCAGAAGCTGGCAAACGAGTTCCAGAAGCCGGTCGATATTCTTTTTCATTATCTCCAGGTCGGTCTCAGTGTCCTCATCCCACTTTTTCCGGTCGAGAATGTCTTCCATCGGGGACTTGACAAGAGACAGAGGAGTTTTGATTTCGTGGGCGACTTGGGTGAAAAAGACCATCTTCTCATCATTCATCTCTTTCTGCCGCTTCTCAAGCTGTCGTTTGTGCAACAGCATTCCGGTTCCGTAGATGATTGACAGAAAGACCAGAAGATACAGAATCTTCGCCCATACAGTCAAATATACCGGTGGGTCGATGTAGATTGTCAGTGATGCTGTACCGGCGCTCCAATAACCGTTGTTGTTTCGTCCACGGGCTATGAATGTGTATTTGCCTGGTGACAGTCTCGCAAAGGAAACTTTCGAGGAGTTCGTGGTTATCCAGCTGTTGTTCAGCCCCTTCATCTGCCAGGAGAAACTGTTGTGGTCCGGAGACGAGAAACTTAGGCAGTCCACGTTGATGTCTAAACTGGCCGCGTTGTACGGAAGCCTTATTCGTCCTGCAGGATGGAACTTCCTCTTGGTCATTGTCTTGCTGCCGCGAATGATGTCATAGACCTCGACAGAGGAAATCACAGTGCCCGGTCTGACAGTATTTTTCGGGAGATCGAACGGGCTGAAACCGTTGAAGCCGTTCACTCCTCCGAAATACATAGCCCCGTCTCTTGTCCTTAGCGAGGACCTATAGTTGAACTGGCTGCTTTGAAGTCCGTCCTCGGCCGTGTAGGTGCTGATGTAATGGGTTGTCGGGTTATAGCGTACAATCCCGATGTTGGAAGACAGCCATAGGTTGCCGCTACCGTCTTCCAGCACCCCGTAGTAGATGCTTTCTGGCAATCCCTGCGATGAGCCGTAGTTTGTGAACTTTTCGGTCTCCGGATCGTACTTAGTGATGCCATACCTTTCTCCGCAGAACCATACGGCTCCGCTTTCCCCGATGTTGACCCTCGTGTATTTCAGATCAGCCGGCAAGTCAGTCCTGCCTTCCACCGGTCTGAAACAGACCCACTTCCCGTCTTGTGCCGTGAGCCGAAATATTCCGTGGTCTCTTGTCGGAGCCCAGATGTTGCCGCCGCTGTCTTCAGCAAGGTCTCCGATAAACATTTCCTCCAGTTCCTTGACTCTGGAGAACCGCCCGGACTTTTCGTCCAGGAAACATAGTCCGGACATCGTGCCGACGAAGATCCGCCCGTCCCTTGATTTCAGTATGGAATAGACATAGTCGTTGCACAGTGAGGTCGGGTCGGACGGAATGTTGCTGAAATTGCGGATGCTTCCGGTCTTGAGGTCCAGGCAGTCAAGCCCTTTGGAGAAAGTGCCGATCCAGAGTCCGCCACCGTCCAGCAGCAAGGCGTGGATGTTGACGTGTGTCTTGACTCCTTTGTCAATCAGGGTGGAAGACTTGGTGTCGAAGTAATGCAGCCCACCGTTCTCGGTGGCGATCCAGAGATTTCCGGACTTGTCCTCGCACATCTCACTCACAGCATAACCGGGCAGGAACCAGCTGATCTTGCTTTGGATTGCCGTTTGATAGCTCGCTCCATAGAAATATGTCCCGATCCACAGGCCTTTCTCCCTGTCCTCGCAGAATGTATAGACACTCTCGTTTCCGAGCGGTCCTTTCGCCCTTGCCCAGGTCTGAGTGGCCGGATAGAATGTGAACAGACCGCTGTCGGTCCCGAACAAGATCTCTGTCGAGGATTTCTTGAAGATGGAGTGGATCCTTGACAGAGAAATCCCCCTTCCGTCCTTGTCACGTACTATGCTTTCGGTGAATGTGTTATTCCTTGTGTCGAACACTCCCACCAATCCGTTTTGTGTTCCGGCCAGAATCTGGCGGTGGGAGACCTGGAGCATCGCTGTGACGATGTTGTCACCGTTGAGGCATATTCCCGGCCTGAGCCTGCACGGCTCGTCGAACGCGTCCAGCTCTGGGATGTAGCGGACAAGTCCGCTCTCCATTCCTGCGTAGATGTTCCCTGTCTCGTCCACCAAGAGGCTTTTGACGATTCTTATCGGGGATCTCTCCGCATCCGAGCAGAAGCTGTAGTGCCTGATTTCCCCCAACCTTTCGTTGAATCTGTAAAGGCCGTTGTTGCTGCCGATCCACAGGCAGCTGTCCTTGCCATAGCACAGGCAGTTGCAATTCTGAATATGCACCCCTCCTGGTTGTTCTACCGAATATGTGCTGTCCCGCGCCGCGTCAAAGACGAACAGCCCCTCGGTGCTCGCCATCCATATCTCGTTTCTGGAAATATGCTCGCAGATGTCATCGATGTTGAGGCCGTGCCCGGACGCCGAGGAGCAGAAAGCCTCGAAATCTTTGCTGTTGAATTTGTTGAGTCCGTCCTTTGTCGCAAGCCAGACGTAGCCGTTCCTGTCCTGCAGAATGCTCTTCACGCTGTTGTTTGACAGCCCGCTGCGGACATCATATTTCCTATACTCGTTGCCTGACTCGGCTCCGTACGCGGAGAGACAGACAAGAGCCAGGAGCAAAGGCAAGAGTATGGAAATATGCTTCATCATTTTATAAAGGATTGATTTCTGTGATATTCATCACGACCTTCCCCTTGAGAGGGGCGTTGCCGGAATCAGTGAGGGTGATACGGTAGAGACGCTCACCCCAGACTTTCGTGAAGGCCGCGTCATCGAGTACCTTGGCCTCGACTTCATACTTGAGTCCGGCCGGGAAAGACATCAGGGCGAAAACATTGTCTTCCCCGTGACTGTTCTCTATCAGTATCTCTCCTTCCTTTATCTTTCGCTTTCCGCAGGTCTCGCCCGGGAGGTAAACCTTTCCTTGTACGAGATAATGCCACACATCCGCTGCGACCCTTTCCTTAAGGCTATAAGTGTCGGTAATCTCAAGTGATGGCTTGCCGGAAGGCCTGAGAATATATTCCCTCCTCCAGGAGACGCATTCCGCTGAGTCCGGGTATGCCTTGTTAAGCTCCAACGAGAAACGGCCTTTGCCTATGTCGCATCTGGCATCTGCGGCTTTGTATTTTCCTCCGAACTCCTGTTGTACCCCGTTGATCATCGGCAGGTTGTGCCATTCGCACCGCATCGCCCAGATCTTGTACCTTTCCTTGTTGTCGAAGGTGGCCTTGGTGTAGGTCCCGACCCCGGCGTCCACAAGAACAGGAATATTCCTGATTGAGAATATGCAGGTTCCGATGTCGTTGTGGTTGTGGCTTTCATCGTTGTGTCCTCCTTTGGCGCCTAAGAACCATCCGCTGGAGTTCCTCATAAAACACATTTCTGTCTCATCATACCACGTGGACATCGGAACATCCTTCCTCAGGTCACCGAGAATCCTTTCCATAGCCTCCGGACGGTCTTTCTCCGATGCCGCCGAGAGGATCCTGTTCAGAGAGTCGGTCTGTCTGGCGATCTCCGGAATGAACCGTGCCGAATTCATCGCCCTGTAGCCCTCGTTGGCGACAGGGTGCGGACTTCTGAATATTCCTTTGCTCTTGTCGGCGTAGCGGCAAAGCGCGAAGTCCATCATCTCCTTGCTGCGCACGGCCTTGCCGTATGCCCAGACCATTTCCGGTGTTGATGTCGCCAGGGCGCTCCCGTCGGCGAAATTGGCCGCGAATCCGTCTCCGATGTAGGATCTGGAGATGAACTCTCCCATTCTCTTGATCCTCGGGTTGTCAAAGATGGCGAACTTTCCAGATGAAGCGTCGTAGAGAATCTGAAGGAAATCGTAAAGCTTTCCGGCCGCCGCGTCCCAATACGCCGGGCCTTCCTCACAGGCTCCGTCTGACGTGTTGTAGTCAAGGAACATATCGATTGACTCGATTCCTTGACGCACGGCGGCATCCAGCCTGGCCTGATCCTTTTCCATCAGCAGAAAGCACAGGATCGCGTCTGAGTTGCACCAAGGATTCCAGTTGTTGATCATTCCTCCATAGTAGCCGAGCCATTGGTTGGCCTTGCGCTCCTTGATGTCCAGATAAGGATCTAGAATATTCCTTTTCACCGCATCTTCAATCGCTATTGAGACCGAAGGGTCGATCTTGTCGAACTCGCTGTGGAAGAAGTGATGTATGATGGCGATTATCGCGCCGTACCTTCCGGATCCGAGGTCGATGAATCGTTCCCTCGCATCCGGAAGGGCACGTTTTGTCCTTTGCCTTGGCTGGTGTGCCGACAGAACCCACGATGTCTGCTCGGTCGCGAGCCAGGCACCGTTCAGAATCTGGTCTATGAACCGCCCCTTGCCTTCTGCCAGCTCCGCCAGCATCAATGAGATCAACGCGCCTCTGTTAGCGCCCTGCGGATTCTCCATCGTGCGTCTGTTGCCGGTCCTCTCAAAGTCAAGGTATGCGGTCGCCGGTATTACCTTCCATTGATAGCCAAGGTATTGTTCTCCTCGCCTGACAAGGGAGGCCGAGTCCCTTCCGAGAAGGTTGGCCCATCCGGCCCTGTCATAGTAGGAAGGAAGTGGAAACCAGTCCTTGCCTGTCTTGAAGGATTTCCTGACCTCCTTTGAGGACTGGTAAACGTCAAGGAGGGTATTATCCCCGGCGATGGCCGCGGCGCCGAATGCCACAGCCATCGCGAGGGTTGCCAATATGTGTCTTGTTAGATTCATCAAGATTCAGGTGTGAGTGTTGTCGTGAATGTGGCGGTCTTGTTGACTGTCACGTTGGCCTCGAATCCGACCTCGTAGTAGCCGGAGTTGTCGGCATCGTAATCCTTGCCTTTGGTTGACCACGTCTTCAGGGTGACCTCCGGACCGCTTGAGCTGACTTTCAGGTACATCGTCTTGCCTCCGTTCTTGAGGACGATCCTGTCTTTTTCGACGGTCGGCTGTCCTGTTGTCACCATCGTCCACCGTACTTTTGCCTGAAGGTTGTACTTGGCCGAGATCTCGTCAACAACCACAAGGTCTTTGTTGTTTTCTATCGTGACGGTTCTGTAAGCCTTGTCGCATTGGTCGGAAAGAATGTCCGACATATCAACCTTGCAGCCCTTCGATGTTTCCTCGTCAATGACTTTAGTGATCTTGGCCTCGGCGGAAGCCTTGTGCTTGGCGTTGTTGATCGTCAGTGTGCTGTGGTTGAAGTTGTTGTAGCGGAAGACATCCCATCTCAGCGAGTTCTGGCCAAAGTCGCTGAAATTGCCACCCATCCCGGCGATGACGTTCTCGATCGTGCTGTAGCTTTGGAGTCCCAGATCGGCTGACCAGCGGATACCCATAGCGTCATAGACGAAAGATCCGACATCCATATGCCCGTGGCTGTAGTTGGCCCTTCCGGCCTTGACTCCGAGGAACTTGTCAGAATCAGAGAAAGACCAATCACCGTGCACGAGAGCGACAGGATTGATTCCGTTTCCTGACCATACGTGGTCGGACGGAGCCTGAACCTTGCCGGCGTTCAGCTTGTCGGCATAGACAATCGCCATCGGATAATATTTGTAGGCACCGGTGCTGTTGTACCTTCCGTCCTTGAGTTTGAGATTCTCGATGTAAACCAATGAAGGATCGTTGAATTTCCAGGCCAGATACCACAACGGAGCAAACGCCACGCTTGAAGGAGCGCAGTCGCTATAGTTGAACGCCTTCTTGTTCATTCCCTCCATAAACATTATCCACTTGCCTGTCTTCTTGAATCCGGCGATCTCGGACAAACCGCTGTTGGAGCCAGTGCAGGTCTCAAGCGCGGAAAGCATTATGCATTCAAAAGCCGTTCCATATCCCCAATATCCATATCCCTCCGGATAGTTTCCGTCCGGATTATAGATTGTTTCCATCACTTTGGCGTTGCTCTCGATGGCTTTGTCTATGATTTTCTGAGCGTCTGTCTTGCAGGCCTCATAGACAGCCACCGCAGCGGTGACAAGTCCACCATTGCAGACTTGGTTCCAGTTTGAGGCCGTCGTGTAGAAATTAAGGTTCCATTTGCTGTTCAGAGCGCAGTAGAACGCATAGTTCTGGATGGCTTTCTCCGCCTTGTTCCGAGTCTCCTTGCTCAGCTCATTGTAGAGCCAGTCGTATCCGATTCCGACTCCGTGCGCCATTTCGGCTCCGTCGAGAAAGTGGGTCGGGGCGTTCCAGTCCTTGAAATCGCAGACTGTGTTGATGTCCTTCTCCGCTTTCGTGAGGTATTTTCCGTCACCTGTCATCCTGTAGGCGTACGAACAGGCGATGATCCTGTTCGCCGCCTCCACGGAGACATCCAGTAGCCGCTTGCCGACTTTCTGGTACGTAAGATCCCTCTTGTTAAGGACGGAGTTCGCATAGTCTATCATCAACTTGTGGAGCATCGTGACGTTCTCATCGCTTCCTGATTCGATCTTGGCCTTTATAGATGCCTCAGCGTCTTTTGTCAGTATCACCCTCGGGTGGTTGGACGCAGTCAGCTTCGAGTAGTCCGGCTTGCTGGTGGACGGTTTGTCCGTGCCTCCTCCGCCTGGTTTTGACCCGCCCCCCGGCTTGTATGTTTCCGGTTCTTTGGAGCAGGCCAAGCAAACTATGGCGGCGGATACCATCAGTGCCAGTGTCTTAAGGTATCGCTTCATTTTTTTATCGATTATCTGTTCTCAGTGTCTTTCATACACCTTACACTCTGTCCTGACGCGCGTGTTCCGGTGGAAGCCCATTGGCTGCTTTTGAACCTGAACCAGAGTTGGTAGGCTTTGTGATCGGTGCTGTTGTAGCCGCCGGAAGGGGAGTTGGACCAGCAGGAGACAATGTCGTTCATCTGATTGGTTGGGTTTCCGGCCGTGTTCCCCCATTTCACTCCGGAGAACGGCCAGTAGGCTTCGTGCTCTCCGTCGTACTTGTAGACGAGCCATTTCATCTTGCTTCCGTTCTTGAAATCCTGTTCTCTACCATCAATGACTTCCTTGATGATGGCAGGGGAGACGACCATCCAACCGGCAGGACAAGGGTCGAAAATCGTCTTTTCGCCGTTCTCCACCGAGCCCTCGGAATCACCATTGTTAGGGTTCCCCCAGAAGTCATCCTTGCGGTCTGATCTGCTGCCAGTCTGTGATCCGAGGTACCAGTCACCAAGATGGTTGTCCGCTCCGTCAGTGTAGAAGAACACATCTGGATTCTTCGCCGAAACCTTGAGATTTGTGACATTTGTGGATGCTTTCTTGTAGGTTTGGCTTCCCCAACTGAAACCGAATGGACGGCCCCATTGGCAGTAAATACCTACTCCGTGCCAGTTGTCGTAGTCCGGAGCGTAGCCGTTTCCGAGGTTCCTGTCCATCACGACACCGTTCTTGTACTGATGCTCCTGAACGCCCTGCGGCACGTACCAGATGTTGAATGACCAGATATATTCCTTCTTGGCGTTGCAGATTCCCACTTTGCCGACATAACCGGTATAGCCATCCTTGTTCGCCCTGATGGTAAGGGTGTAGTCAGGATTGATCTCCACGAACTCGGCGTAGTCATCAGGTGACTTAGGGTTGTTCCTCTTGCCGTTTATGACGATCGGATAGTTGCTTCCGTTAAGGTTGTGGGCATAGATGATCTTTGCGTACTTAGGCTCCTCGCAACCGTTGAAGAAACCGCGAGCCTTGACATCAATTGTGAATTCATTGTTGCCCTCTGTGGCCATAAACGTGTTCTGCGGTCCGTAGGCCCAGCCTTCGGCCAGCATTCTGGTCTCCTCCGGCTCGTACCAGGCGAACTTGTTGTCGGACTTGCTGACGTTCTTGATGGTGATGGTGTTGACCGTGTTGGCGAGGATCTTTCCGCCGTTGACCTTGACCGGGATCGTCACATTCTTCTTTCCGTCGGTCATTGAGACTGAGACATAAACATCCTTTCCGGTGAGGTCTACAGGCAGGGTGACAAGCCACAATGTCTGCTCAGAGCTGAGAGCGGAAGGCTCGTCAACAGTGACAGTGACGTAGTCGCAAGGATTGGTCACCTTAAGATTTCCGGTCCTGACGTTGACATCCATCTTGCCGACGATCTCGGCTCCTTCTGACCAAAGGGAGGCTCCGGCAAGCTTGTAGGACGCATATTCACTGGAAGAGATCACGAGTTTCACGTATGCCGTGGCGTGCTTGAGTGAGAATGTCACAGGCGGCTGGTACGATGATTCGTCTGAAACGACCGTCGCGGGGATATTCCTGACATCGTAGGCAAGGCTGTATCTTCCGGTGCCGTCGCTTGCATTGGCCGCGCTCTGTCTCTGCTCCATCGGAACCCAAGACTTCAGAACGTCTCCCTCGAAAGTTGTGGCTTCGCTGAAAGGATAGTAGATCACGGCTTCCGTCTCGGCCGGAATCTCTGTCTCGTTGTCCAGGATGAACACTCCGCTGTTCTTGCCGGAGTCCTCGTCAATCAGCCTTGCGGAGGCGTTCGCGAAGAGTTCCGATGATGTCGAGACCACTCCGATCTTGTCTCCGATCGACCAAAGCACCGGGTAGCTGTTCCCGTTCTTTTCGCCTATGCTGGTCCTTGTTTGCGGGAACGCCGTTCCCTGGAAGGTCACCTTGACGGCGGAGTTGTGGCTTTCCACCACTTCTTCCTTCACGCTGCACGAACTCAATGCGATCAGCGCGATACCGATACCATATATAGTCTTTTTCATTATCTTGAATATTTAAGAGTTATTGGATCACGTTCTCACCAAGTTCTCCGGCGGAATTGTCCTTGCTGATTCCGTCAGGCTTTCCGACGGCCGTCCAGGTTTCAAACGCCGCCGCGCAGGCCCTGCCTTCCTTGTTATAGACAATGACAGCCGAGATGTAGTCCTTCTGGTAAGTGAGCTGTGAAAGCTCCTCGGCGTACGGCAAAGACTCGATGTCCTTGCCGTTCTCCTGAACCCATTGTGTGAGCTTCACTTCCTTGGTGTAGTCGAAGTCAAGTCTGTCAACCCTGATTCCGGTGACGATTTTCGCACCATAGAAATCGCCTTGTATCAGGGAGGCCGAGACTGTCGCCTTATTGTCGGCCAGACCGCTGATCTCGATCTTTACGTCAGGCTCGGTCTCTGCCGTCGGCTCATCGGACTTACCGCAGGAGCAAAACAACGCCGCTGCTGCGACAATCGCCAATAATATATTCTTTTTCATAATATTACAATATAAGATTTGTTAATATACCCATCCTTCTCTTGTTGTGAGGGCTGAATTTTTCTGAACCTCGTTCTGAGGTGCTGTCCAAGGCCAGAGGCAGTCTGACCAGTACCAGGCATATTCAACGGTGTCGTCTCCCCACCAGGACTGTCCGCCGTGAATGTCCTTGCCTTGGAACTTGCTTTCCTTGTAGGTTCCCCAGCGTACCTCGTCGAAGTAGTTTATCGCTTCCACCGGGAACTCGACCCTTCTTTCGTACCTTACTGCCTCACGCATCTGATCCTGGCTTCCGAGAGTCACACCCGGCATTCCGGCGCGGGATCTTACAAGGTCGATCAGGCTCTTGGCCTCATCGAGACGGTTCAGCTCCACGAGCGCCTCTGCCCTTTGAAGGAGAACATCAGTGTAACGTATGAGAGGGAAGTCAGTGTGGCAGCGTGACCTGTCAATGAGTTCGCCTTTGAGGAATCGCACGTACTTCCTGTAGCAGTAGTACCCGGAAGTCCTCTTGTCCAGCCAGAAGTCTCCGCCGCTTGTGCCCTGCTTGTAAAGAGGCCAGCGAAGGGCCTTGCCGATCATATTCTCATCCCCGTTGTAGTTAGGGGTGTAGCAGTCAACCGGCTCGTAAGGGGTCACTATGGTCTGTTTCAAACGTGGATCCCTGTTGTCGTAGGCGGCCTTGATGCGGGCCTCGTTGCCGTTGTCAAGATAGTAGCGGTTGAAGACATCACTGCCGCAGATCTTGATCGCCTGTGATTTCTGCGACGCGAGAGCCTTGTTGGAGTTGAGTCCGTCCCTGCAGAAGAACACCGCACGCTGCTTGGCGGTAAGGTTGTTCCAATCCTCCAGTCCAGGAACCTTGCTCCAGTCGAACTTGGTGCCGTCCGCATTCTCGTAATAGTCCACGAAATCGGCCGCCGGCTTGACCTCGGTCCATCCACCGTAGGTGTCCCTGGCGCCAAGCGCCTGCTCGATGTTGTCGCAGTAGCCGGATTCCTCGTCGTACTGGATGGCGAAGATCATCTCAGGGCTGTGCTCGTTCTCCGGGGTGAAGAAATCAATGTATCTGCCCTGCCAGAGGTCATAGCCGCATCTGCCCACAGCCTCGAAATCAGACTCCGCGGCGGCATATTCCTTCATCCACATATACGCCATCCCTCTGAGCGCATACGCCGCTCCTTTGGAAGGCCTGCCGATGTAGTTGGTGATCGTGTTGTCAGGGAAATATTCATTGTCAATGCAATAGGTGCAGTCATCGATCACTGTCTTCCAGATTTCTTCCGCGGAGGACTGAACCTTGGTGCAGTTCTCGTTCGTGACAGGCTCAAGGTACAGAGGCACTCCCTGATAGAATTTGTTCAGTCTAGAATATGCCCATGCCCTGAGGAAATGCGTCTCGCTCTGGAACCTTTCGTAGGTTGGGGTGTCGAGGCCGGCCTTCCCGAGATTGGCGATGGCATCATTGGTGGCGTGGACTATCGTGTAGCAGAACTTCCACTCGAATGTCACAAGCCAGTCGTTGGCCCTTTTAGCCTCGCTGTACAGAAGCTGGATAGGGTAGTTGTTGGCATAGTAGTCGGTGCAGAATCCCAACGCCTCGATTCCGTACTTGTTGAGTCCGTCAAGGTTTTCACTGCGGACCTGCGTGCCGTTGCTCTGCTTGCGGTTGTAGAACGTCTCATAGATTCCGTTCATTCCTTTCTGCGCAAGTTCCGGTGTGGTCCACATATTTCCGCTCGAAATCTGGTTGGAAGGAGCTGTGTCGAGCATATCTGCGCAGGCAGCTGACGCTGTGAGGACAATGGCTCCAAGTGCTATGTTTTTAAGAATATTTTTCATTTCCGTGCTGTTTAGAAAGTTATCTGTGCTCCGAATGTCACCTGTCTCATAAGAGGATAGCCGATCGTGGCACCCTTCTCCGGATCAAGTCCCGGATATTTTGTGAAGGTGAGAAGGTTCTCTCCTGAGGCGAAGAACCTGAGCTGCTGTACGAAGAACTTCTTGGTCAGCGATGCCGGCAGCGTGTAGCCGAGCTGCACGTTCTTGAGCTTCAGGTAGTCACCCTTATATTCATAGAACTCGCTTGGGAGCCTGTTGCTGTGAGGGTCTCCGTAGGTGAGCCTTGGGTAGATTCCGTAGATGTTCGTCCTTGTGTTCTCCGTGTTGTCCGGATCGAAGAAGTAGTGGTCGTTGGCCACCCTCTCGCTGATTCCGTGTCCGTTGGTCGTCTGGGTTCCGTTGTAGTACAAGGTGTTCCAGATGATGTGGAAGCCGAACGCTCCAGACCAGGTCATACTGAAGTCCAGTCCTTTCCAGGCGAATCCGAGGTTGATTCCAAGGTTGTATGAAGGGGTGCTGGTGTGTCCGTTGAAGTCCATATCGTCATCGTCTCCGTAGTTGCCGTCTCCGTCCCTGTCCTCGTAGATGAGGTCTCCGTACCAGAGCTGGTCTTTGTTCAAGGATGTGACACCGTTGAACTTGTAGCCGGAGTCAAGCATAGCCTGCACCCAGTCGAAGTCGGTCTGGGTCCTGATCATACCGTCCTTAGGACCTGCGCCTGGGTCAACGGCGCCGCCTGTGTAACCCTTGCCGCTTCCTTTGTAAACCCTTCTGAGATAATGCTCTCCCATCGGATGGCCTTCGCAGAGTTTTCCGCTGCCTGAGTTGGCTGTCACGTTGGCGAGGTTGTTGGAATATACTCCGTCAACCCATTCCTTCACCAGATCTCCCTTGAATTTGGTGACCTTGTTCTTGTTGTAGGAGAAGTTTACGCCCGCAAAGTAGCTGAAGTCCTTGCCGATGACATCTCTCCAGTTGATCGAGAGCTCGACACCTTGGTTGACAAGGCTTCCGAGGTTTGAAGGCACACCGGAGACCTCTCCCATCGTGAGATAGATGGCAGGGGTGTAGAGGATGTTCGTTGTGTTCTTGAAATAATAGTCGATCTCGGTGGTGAGCTTGTTGCCGAAGAAGCCGGCGTCAATGCCGATGTCCGTAGTCGTGGTAGTCTCCCACTTCAGGTCGGCGTTGCTGAGGGATGAGATGTACAGACCCTTTGTCGGCTGCCCTTCCAGAACCATATTCTGTGCTGCATAGACGGCCTGCCAAGCGTAGTTGCCGATTCCCTGGTTGTTTCCCGCCTGTCCCCAGGATGCCCTGAGCTTGAGGTTTGAGAGCCAGCTCTTTGTGCTCTCCATAAAGTTTTCCTCGTGGATCTTCCAACCTGCTGAGAAAGACGGGAATATACCATAGCGGTTGTTGCTTCCGAATCTTGATGATCCATCGGCGCGGAGATTGGCCTCGAACAGGTACTTGTCCTTGAATGTGTAGTTCACACGGCCGAAGTATGACCTGAGGCCCCATCCGGCCTTTGCAGTGCTGGAGGAAGTCTCCAGGCTTTCATAGGTGGACAGGTCATTGAGAGTCCAGTCTGTCGCTCCCTTCTTGCCGACACCCCATCCCCAAGTGCGGTACTCCATCGCTGAATATCCCGCGAGCACTCCGAGGAAATGATCTCCGAAGGACTTTGTGTATCTTGCCAGGATTTCTGATGACATACTGTAGTTGCGGCTTGTGGTGTTGCTGACGGATGCGTTGGCAAGCTCCGAACTTGAGTAGCGAACGTCATTCATATAGTCCCAATAGCCGTTCTGACGGCCGTAGGTGTGTCTCTCTCCGAATTGAGGGGAATAGTTGACCGTGGCTTCGATGCAGAGTCCTTTGACTGGCCTGAGTTTGCCGTAGAGGGTTCCGTTCACTCTTGAAGTCACATTGTAACCTCCTGAGCCGTACATCATTCCGAAGATGTTGTTGGCGTTGGAGGATTCCTCTGCGTTGAGGGCCGGCCTTCCCCAGGCGTTCACATCACCTGGATAGACACCAGGGGTGGTCTGGTAGAGAGAGTTGAATGCGTTGGAGATGTTTGCCAGACCGTAGTTCTGCCTTTGGCCGAAGATCCTGGTACCGATAGTGAACCAGTCGGTCACGTCTGCCTCAAGGTTAGTCCTGAAGTTGGCCTTCTGGGTGGAGGAATTGATTCCGAACTTTCCCATAACACCTTGGTTGTCAAGATATCCTGCGGAAATGAGGTATTTCACTTTCTTGGAGCCTCCTGAAACCGAGAGATTGTGCTCCTGTGAATATCCTGTCTGGAAGATCTCGTCGAACCAGTCGGTGTTCGGGTAGGCCGCATAGTTCGGCACGCCGGCATCGTTCACTCCATATGGATCGAGAGCCTTCTCCCTCCAAAGATCTATGTTGCTCTGTGAGAACACCCTGCTGGTGTTCACGTTGTCGCAGGATTCGTTGATGAGTTCCATATGTCTGGCATAGTCAGACACGAAGTGGAGCTCATTGTAAGGCATCTGGACGATACCCTTGTAGGAGTAGCTGATCTGTGGCTTGTCGGCTGATCCTGATTTGGTCGTGATGAGGATGACACCATTGGCGGCTCGTGTACCGTAGATCGCCGTGGAGGCTGCATCCTTGAGCACGGAGATGGACGCGATGTCGTTCGGGTTGATGTTGTCCATATTCCATTCGATTCCATCGACAAGGACAAGAGGTGAGCTTGAAGACGATGTGAACGAGCCGATACCACGGATCCTGATTGTGGCTCCGTTGCTTCCTGGCTGTCCGGATGACTGTGTGACATTCATACCGGCGGCGAGGCCGGCCAAAGCGGCCGAGGTGCTGACGATGACGCGGCCCTCGCTCTTCTTAGCGAAGTCGATTGATGCGACGGATCCTGTGAGGTTAACCTTTTTCTGGACTCCGTAGCCGACGACAACGACCTCGTCCAGAAGCTCATTGTCTTCGGACAGAGAGACGTTGATCACGTTCCTGCCATTGATTTTCTCATTGACAGTGACATAACCCATACAGGAATATTCCAGTTCGGAACCACTACCCGTCACATTGATAGCGTAGTTTCCGTCGATGTCGGTCGAGGTTCCGGAGGTCTTGTCTCCTGACACCATCACGACGACTCCAACCAAAGGTTGCCCTGACGCATCGGTGACTTTTCCCGTGATTTTTTCCGGGCCGGCGGCGTACATCGGACTCCAGCTTAGAAAGAAGCTGGCGGCCAATGTCAATGCCATAGACAGAAATGATGTAAGTTTTCTTGCCATTTCGTTTTGTTTTATGTGTTATCAGTTATTTGTCTGTGATGCTTTTGTACTTAAGCAAAGCCTCAAGGAAATAGTAGTCGGCGTAGGTGAGCGGAACGTCCACCTCGGAGTTGTCAGGCAGCGAGCCGACGCAATGCTTCAGGATGAAGTTCCCGTTTGTGCCTGGTTCCGCCAGGTATTCCGGTCCGGCCAGAGTGCGCAGCTGCTTCTCGGCCATAGCGAGGTATTTGGCATTGCTGGCCTCATCGTCGGTCAATGTGCTAAGCTGCACGAAAGCGGAAGCCATAATCGCTGCGGCGGAAGCGTCCCTCAAGTCGTTAGGAATCTTGTCCGAATCTAAGTCCCAGTAAGGTACACCGTCCTCCGGAAGCCTTGAAAGCAGCATATCAGCGACGTTCCTTGCCTGTGTGAGGTAACTGTCGTGACCGCTTTCACGGAACATCATCGTGAATCCGTACAATGCCCAGGCCTGCCCTCTCGCCCAGGCCGAGTCATCGCTGAAACCCTGGACGGTCTCCTTTTTCCTCACCTCGCCGCTCTCCGGGTCGTAGTCCACGAGATGCCAGCTTGTGTAGTCCGGGCGGAAGTGGTTGCACATCGTCGTGTTGGCGTGTGTCACCGCCACCACTTTCAGCGAGTCATCGTTGAATATGCTCCCGGCGTTGCAGAGATGTTCAAGGTTCATCATATTGTCGATGATCACAGGGTATTTCCAGTCCCTTCCCTTGCGCACGAAATCCCAGCTTCTGATAACTCCAGTCACTGGCGAGAACCTCTTGGCCAAGGTCTTGGCAGAGGTCAGGATCGGCTCTAAGTATTCCTTGTCCCCTGTGATTCTGTAGGCATTGCCATAACTACAGTTCATCTGGAAACCAAGGTCGTGGTCGGTTCCTTTCATCGTCTTGAGCGTGTCAAGCTTGAGGGTGTTCTTCCTGGCGAGGCTCTTGAACTGTGGATCGCCGGAATATTCATAGATGTACCAGAGCGTTCCAGGGTAGAATCCGCTGCACCACCATTTGATGTTGGAAGCGATGAATTCTCCTTCATTGGAAAAACTCCTCGGCATTGTGTCGCCGGTCAATCTCTCCTCCATTGCGAGGTATTGTTCTTCGGCGACTTTGAAGACCCTGTCCGTCAGATCGGACATAGATTCCTTTCCGCCGCATCCGAATACGAGCGGCAGAAGAGCGAATGTTGCGATAAGGCTTTTTCTCATTCTTTTATGTGTTGTTATTAGTTCCAGTGTGGTCCTATGCGGATCTCGTAGACCAAAGATAGTTTGTTCCCTTATTATAATATGGAAAAATCCGGTCAATGATTGATAAAATCCGGTAACGTGCACGGAATCAATGCGCAAAAAAATAAGTTGACGCACCGATGAATGATGGCGCGTCAACTTTTTTGTTCGTCCAGCACGAACATACTCTAATGGGTGCAAGTCCCTAAACCGCCCTGATAGTGGGAAGGTTACAGCCAAAGGCAAGGGTGTCCGCCGCGAGACGGAATCTGAAGGAAGCCGGCGGCAAACATCTGGTCTGACGGACAGAAATCCGATAAAAGGCCTAAGGGTGAGGATAAGATTGCAAAAGAAATCGAAGTCCGATAACTATCCGAAATCGCCCAAGGTAAATCGGGCAGACATAAGATGGAAAGAGTATGTCCATAACTGGAGAGGTCTCGCAGGCGAGCGAACGCGAGCAGTAACAACGAACTGCGAGAAGTCAGCAGAGGCCATATTACCTGCCTAATATCGACACGCAGGGAAGGGCCGAACTTTATCTGAAGTAAGTCTAATGAAGAAACTCTATGGAGGAAAGAAAGCAGAAAACGAAAGAGAGCTGCCCGCGGGAAGATAGGCTGGAAGCCGAAGTCATCGAGGGAGCGCAGACCTATATGGAGATAACCGAAGGCGGACTTGCGGAAGTGCAGATAGATGAGAATCACCTGATGGAACTCATCCTTTCTCCCTATAATATGAACCGAGCATATAGGAAGGTAGTATCGAACGGCGGGAGCGGAGGTGTCGACTCGATGGAGGCAAAGGACTTGCTTCCATACTTGAAACTCCACAAAGATGAACTCAGGAACTCCATCTTGAACGGGAAATATAAGCCCATGCCAGTGCGCAGGGTGGAAATCCCGAAAGACAATGGCAAGACGCGCAAACTGGGAATACCGACCCTGGTGGACCGCGTCATCCAACAAAGTATAGCGCAAGTACTTACGCCGATGTATGAGCCTCAGTTCAGCGAGGGAAGCCATGGCTTCCGACCGAACCGCAGCGCACAGGGGGCGTTGAAACAGGCGCAGAAGATACTCGACGAAGGTTATGAATATGCCGTGGGCATAGACTTGGAACGCTTCTTTGACACCGTAAACCAGAGTTACCTGATAGAACTGCTCTCCCACACCATAAAGGACGGCAGGGTCATAAGCCTGATACACAAATACCTTTATGCTGGCGTGATGGTCAACGGAGTATATCAGCCGACAACGGAGGGAACGCCGCAAGGAGGTCCGCTCAGTCCGCTGCTGAGCAACATCGTGCTCAACGAACTGGACAAGGAGCTGGAGCGCCGCGGTCATCCGTTCGTGCGTTACGCGGATGACAGCCTAATCTTCTGCAAAAGCAGGAGGGGTGCGGAGCGCGTATGCGAAGGCCTGACCAAGTTCATCGAGAAGAAACTCCACCTGAAAGTAAACCTCGACAAGACGGAAGTCGGCTATGTCCGTGGGATAAAGTACCTGGGACATACCTTCTACAAGACCGGAGAGGGATGAAGGTTGCGTGTCCATCCAAAGAGTTTGCTCAAGCTGAAAGCGAAACTCAAGATGCTGACGGGCAGGAGCAACGGGATGGGATATGAACGCAGGAAGGTCGCGCTACACCAAGTCATACGCGGATTGGTATCATACTTCAAATATGCAGATGCGAAAACGTCTCTTGCATCCAATGATAAACTTCGCGCCGCAGGTTATCCTTGTCTGATGGACTACTATGTCAGATTGCACGTAAGATAAGGAACCGCCGTATGCGGAACCGCACGTACGGTGGTGTGAGAGGTCGGAAAACGAAAGTAGGAAGAAAACTACTTCGTTTTCCTCCTACTCGATTTTCGCTGTCGCCTGCACATAATGCCGCTACTCGTAGCGGATGGCCTCAATCGGGTCGAGGTTGGAGGCTTTGCGTGCCGGGTACCAACCGAAGAAGATGCCGATTATGGTGCAGACGAGGAAGGAGACGACGATGCTCCAAGGCTGGATGAGGATAGGGTAGGAGAGGACGGCTTTGACTATGTACGATGCCGCCACGCCTAAGATCACACCTAAAAGTCCACCCGTTATGCTTATCAGTGTCGCCTCGATCAGGAACTGGGCGAGAATGTCCCGGCCTTTCGCTCCGATGCTCATTCGTAGGCCTATCTCCTTTGTCCGCTCGGTGACGGAGACGTACATTATATTCATAATGCCTATGCCACCCACGAGGAGCGATATTCCCGCCACTGCCGCCAGAAGGGTGGACATCATATCGCTGGTGCTGGTCATCATCGTGGAAAGCTCCTGCTGCGAGCGGATGTTGAAATCGTCGTCGTCGGACTCCTTTAGCTTGTGGTTGCGCCGGAGGACGGACGACACCTCCTCGATGGCCTCATCGGTATATTCCTCACTCAGAGCGGAGCAGACGATCTCCTGAAGGTAGGTGACGGCAAGGATCCTTTTCATCACGGTGGTGTACGGCGTGATGATGAGATTGTCCTGATCCATGCCCATGCTGTTGTAGCCCTTGCTCTCCAGCACGCCCACGATGCGGAACGGGATGCTGCCGAAGCGGATGACCTTCCCGACGGGATTCTCCCCGTTGGTGAAGAGCTGGTCAATGACGGTCTTGCCGACGAGGCAGACCTTGGCCGCCGTCTTGATGTCCTGCTCCGAGAATATGTCGCCGTCCTGCACCTTGTAGCCTCTGATGTCGATGAATTCCTCGTTGACACCATAGACGGATGTCGGCGTGTTGTTGGCGCCATAGACCGCCTGGCCGGTGGAGTTGACGGAAGGGGAGACAAGCGAGACGTGGCCGCATTCCTGGCGGATGTCCTCGAAGTCCTTGACTTTCAGCGTCTGCATGTCATCGGCGCTGAGGCGTACTCCGCCCCTCATGTCCTCTCCCGGATGGATCATTATCATGTTGGATCCCATCTCGCTGATCTCGGCCTGGATGCTCTTCTTGGAGCCTTGGCCGATGGCGAGCATTGTGATGACGGAGCCGACACCGATAATGATGCCGAGCATCGTCAGGAATCCTCTGAACTTGTTGTTGCCCAGTGCTTTCAGGGCTATTCTGAATAGATTGGCGAAATTCATTGCAAAAATCTTTTATGAATATCCTGCCTCGTCGCGGAGGCAAATTATCTATGAATATCTCAGCGGTCGTTCTCGGCCGGAAGCTTGGCGAGCGCCTCCGCGGCGTCAAGAATATGCTCGTTCCGGACGTCGCTCGTGACCCTGCCGTTCCGAAGTGTGATGGTGCGTGTGCTGTAGTTCACGATCTCCGGGTTATGGGTCACGAATATGATCGTTCGACCCTCGGAATGGAGTTTCTGGAACAGAACCAGAACCTCAAAACTGGTGCGTGTGTCTAGATTGCCGGTCGCCTCGTCAGCGAGAATCACCGCAGGATCGTTCACCAAGGCTCTTGCGATCGCCACCCTCTGCATCTGTCCTCCCGACATCTGGTTGCTCTTATGCTCCAACCTGTCCCCGAGACCGACCGCCTTCAACGCCTCCACCGAACGGTCGAACCTCTCCTTCTTTGAATATTCCGGATTGTACATCAGCGGCAGCTCCACGTTCTCGATGGCCGTGGTTTTCGCCAGCAGGTTGTAGTTCTGGAACACGAAACCGATCTTGCGGTTCCGTAGTGTGGCGCGTTCGTTTTTGTCCATCGTCCTGACCGAAACCCCGTCGAGGTAATATTCCCCCGAAGTCGGAGTGTCAAGGCATCCAAGAATATTAAGAAGCGTGGATTTGCCTGATCCTGAGGTTCCAACTATCGTGACGAACTCGCCCTCCGTGATTGTGAAGGACACTCCCCGCAATGCGTGGACGGTCTCGTCACCGACAACGAAGTCGCGCCTTATGTCCTCAAGTTTGATAACGTCTTTCATACTTTTTCCAGTTTATGTTGCCGGCATTATTTCTTTCCACCACGAGGTCCCGGTGCGAACGGACTTCTTTCAGCCGTTTCCATCTTCTTAGGTGCTTCTGCCGTGAGGCCTATAACGACCTCTTCTCCGTCAGTCAAGCCGCTTGTGATCCCTGTCTTGTCTCCGCTTGTGTGATCTGTAGTCACAGCCTTAGGCGAGATAGAGTTTCCGCTCTTTACCCAGACTATCTTTTCGGACTCGTCAGCGATGCCGTCAACCTCGATTCCCAATCCCTTAAGCATCTCAGGGTCAGGATTGAACCTCAGCGCCTTGGTCGGCACCGCAAGCACGTCCTTCTCCTCCAGTGTGTTGATGGTCACGTTGGCCGTGAGTCCCGGCTTCAGTTTCAGATCCGGATTCGGAGCCGTGATCACAACCTCGTAGGTCACGACGTTCGAGGTAGTTGTGGCCTCCAGCCTGACCTGCTGCACAGTTCCGTTGAAAACATCGTCCGGATAGGCATCCACGGTAAATGTGACGTTCTGGCCTTCCTTTACCTGGCCGATGTCAGCCTCGTCCACATCAGCGATCACCTGCATGTCGGCGAGATCCTTTGCGATCGTAAACAGGGTCGGAGTTTCGAATCCCGCAGCCACTGTCTGGCCTTCCTCCACGGCTCTGCTGATGACCACGCCGTCGATAGGTGACGTTATTGTGGCATAGCTAAGGTTTCTTTTAACTTTGGTGAAAGATGCTTGCGCCTGGTTGTACGCATTCTTTGCGGTTTCGTATTGATAATACGAGGAATCATATTCAGAATCACTGACCAACTCTTTGTCGTGCAGGGTTTTGGTCCTATTATATTCCTTCTCCCTGTACTCGAATTCCGTCTTGGCTGCGGAGAGTTGTGCCTGTGAGGAGACAAGCTCGGCCTGGAGGTTCACCTTGTCCATTTCAGCGATGACCTGACCTGCCTTGACGATGTCGTTGTAGTCCGCGTAGAGTTTGTCGATGATTCCGGACACCTGGGTGCCGACTTCCACCTTTGTGACAGGTTCAACCGTTCCGGTGGCGGTGACCGAGTTGGAGATGTCGATTCTTTCAGTCTTGGCTGTTTCAAGAGTGACTGTCTGCTTTCCGGTAGGGCGGAAGATCAGCCAGAGTGCCGCAGCGGTGCAAATGATGCCGACCGCGATCCATAAAGTCTTGGTTTTCATATTAATTGATTTTATGATTTCCTTGGTAAATGTCGAGTAGAGCATTGTTCATCAATGCCGTGTATTTTGATTGGAGGAGCTGGACGCGGGCGTTGAGAAGGTTGTTTCGCGCGGTGATCAGCTCCACGGTGTTCTTCATTCCGACGTTGAACTGCTCGGCCGTGAGTTCGTAGCTTTGTTCGGCGTAACGTGCTTGTTCCTTGGCGGAAGTGTACTTGGATTGGGCGGAGACCGCCTCCAGATAGGTGTCTTCAACTTCCTTTAGCAGAGCCTTTTCCGTACTGAGTTGTTCCAACCTGCTGTTGTCGGCCTCGATCTTCGCCTTGTTGACCGCCTTCTTTGCCTTCCTGTCTTGAAATATAGGGATCTGGAGGCTTAGGCCGATGCTCTCGTTGAAGTTCTTCTCCAACTGACTGCCGAATGAACTATTCGTTCCGGAAACGTTGGTCGTGCCGATTCCGGCTGTCGCTGAGAGGGTAGGGAAATATGCAGATTTGGCCTGTCTGATGCCTAAATCCGCAGCCTGTACGTTCAGACCAGCTTTTTTTATCTCCGGCATTGATTCAAGAGCGTTTGCATAGACTTCCTCCTTGCTTGGAAGCAGTCTCAGGATTCCGGCCTCGTCATCGGTCGGCTCTTCAAGCTCAATCTCGTCGCTGACCCCGAGTTCGAGCAACTGTTTGAGTTGCAGTTTGTAGTTGTCCAAAGTGGCTTTAGCCGAGGTTATCTGATAGAGATCGCTGGCGTACTGGCTTTCCAATTGCGCGACATCTACCTTGTTGAGTTCCCCGGCGTTCTTGAATTCGACCGCTCTGTCGAGTTCCGCTTTTGATGTCTCCGCCGTGCTCTCGCTCACCTTGACAGCCTCAGCGGCGTAAAGGCACTGCATATAAGCCTTGACGATGGAAATCACGACATCATTTGTGTTCTCTTCCACGGACAACGAATCGACAGAGTTCTGCAGACGGCTCTGCTTCAAAGCCGTGCGAAGACTTCCCCGCTGTAGAGAGTCACCCCTGCGTTCAATCCGTAGTTCCCGGACCAACTGGTTGCCTTTGATGTGCTATAGACATCCGATCCGACAACCGTGCTGTTCCCGTTTTCCGAGAACGGTCTGTTTGTGATTCCTTGGCTCGTTGATGCATTGAGTGTAGGGAACATAGCCGCTTTGGCCTGATACGTGTCCTCAAGTCCGGCCAGATGCGCGTTCCTGCTTTGCCGGAGGGCTATATTGTTCTCTACGGCGTAGTCGATGCATTCCTGCAACGTCCATTTCTTAGCCTGGGCACCGGCGGTCAGAGAGACGACCGTCAGGGCTGTGATAATGATGATAACGTACTTTTTCATATTCATTGATGATCAAAATCCGGTGGCGAAAGTAGTCGCGCGGTGGATTTTATTCAACTCAAATCGACGAACCCCCGTTTTTCATCGACGAAAATGATTATATTTGTCTTTCAACCTTGGCGCGGAACTTCCAAGGTCCGGCCGCTGCTGGCCATTTAACACGAGAGTTAGTAATCAATGTATATGACAATGAAACTTTCAAATCTGATCAGAAAGACCGCCATCGCCGCGGCCTTGACCCTTGCTTCGGCCTCATTCGCCGGCGCGGAGTCCCGTTCCGACTGGAAGGCCCATTGGATCACTCATCCTTGGGTCCAGAGCACGACAAACACCTGGATTTCCTACCGAAAGGAAGTCAATGTGACAAAACGTCCGGACAAACTTATCGCCAGGATCGCGGTGGATTCAAAGTACTGGATGTGGATCAATGGCGAACTCGCTGTCTTCGAGGGTGGGCTCAAGCGTGGACCGTTCCCGAACGGAACCTATTACGACAAGGTTGACATCGCACCTTTCCTCAAGGAGGGCAACAACACGATCGCCATCCTGCTCTGGCACTTCGGAAAGCAGGGGTTCAGCCACAACAGCAGCGGTCAGGCAGCGCTGATCTTCGAGGCCATATCTCCTGAACTGAAGATCCTTTCCGACAAATCCTGGCTCTGCGTTCCTAACCCAGCCTACAGCAGCACGGACGCCCCGCATCCGAACTACCGTCTCCCGGAAAGCAACATCCGCTTCGACGCGCGCAAAGAGATGCAAGGTTGGAATATGCCTGGCTTTGACGTCCGCCGCAAGATGCACGGGGCCGACAATGTGGATGAGATGGCGTGGCCGGCGATGGGCGAGCTTGTTGAGCGCCCGATCCCGATGTGGAAGGATTACGGACTCAAGGAATATGTCTCTGTACGTCAATCCAATGACACCGTCTATTGCAAGCTGCCTTACAACGCCCAGATAACTCCATACCTCAAGGTCGAGGCGAACGGTGGCGAGATGGTCAGGATAATGACCGACAACTATCGTGGCGGCAGCGAGAACAATGTCCGCGCTGAGTACATTGCCCGCAAAGGTGTTCAGGAATATGAGAACCTCGGCTGGATGAACGGCCACGAGGTTTGGTACATCGTACCCTCGGGAGTGAAAGTCCTTGATCTTAAGTACCGTGAGACTGGTTATGACACCGAGTTCTCCGGCTCGTTCGAGTGTGAGGATCCGTTCCTTAATGAACTTTGGAAACGCGCGGCGAGGACGCTTTACATCACAATGCGTGACACCTATATGGATTGTCCTGACCGTGAGCGCGCCCAGTGGTGGGGAGATGAGGTAAACGAACTGGGCGAGGCTTTCTATGCGTTGTCACCGTCCGGACAACTGCTTGCCAGAAAGGGGATCCTTGAGCTTGTGAACTGGCAGGAGGCGAACGGGGTGGTCTATTCTCCGGTGCCGGCCGGCAACCGTGTGATAGAACTCCCGCTCCAGATGCTCGCTTCCGTGGGCTGGTACGGTTTCCACACCCAGTACTGGTTCAGCGGTGACAGCACCTTCGTGGCCGAGGTCTATCCTAAGGTGCAGCGCTATCTGCTTGGAACCGGTCTTTGGGAATTCAAGGACAATGGTCTTCTGAACGTCCGTCAGGGCGACTGGAACTGGGGCGACTGGGGCGATGACATCGACACTGAAGTCTTGACGAACTGCTGGTATTACCTTGCCCTCAAGTCTCAAAAGGAATTCGCACGCATTCTCGGCAAGCAGAGGGATGCGGAGACTATAGAAGCTTTGATGAAAAGAATCTCCGATGCATTTGACGCGCAGTATTGGACCGGTACCGCCTACCGTGACCCTAACTATAAAAAACAGACAGATGACCGCGCTCAGGCTATGGCCGTTGTCTCCGGTCTTGCCTCACCGGACAAGTATCCGGCTCTGTTCGAGACCCTTAAAAAGGAATATCACGCCAGCCCTTATATGGAGAAATATGTCCTTGAGGCTCTCTTCAAGATGGGACACGCCGACTTCGCCATCGAAAGGATGAAGTCCCGTTACGCCAAGATGCTAAAGTATGACTATACGACCTTGTTCGAGGGTTGGGGAATCGGCAGCGAAGGCTTTGGTGGCGGCACGATCAACCACGCCTGGAGTGGAGGCCCGCTTACGATCCTGAGCCAGAAACTCTGCGGGATCGAGCCGACGGCTCCAGGCTTCCAGACTTTCGATGTCAAGCCTCAGCTGGGAACTTTGAAGACCGCTTCCGCCGCTCTTGAGACCCATAACGGAATGATCCGCGTCTCAATCAGCCGCAAGTCTGTCAAGTCTCATGTCGCCTCGCTCGCAATTGAGGTTCCGGAAGGCACAACTGCCACTGTCACGGCTTCAAACGGCAAGCCGAAGACGATGACCGCAGGAAAATATTCGTTGAAGATCAAGGTTGACTGATGTCTGCACATCGTGATTTTGGTGCGGCCGTGAGCGTTGATGCGGTAGTGACCACGCTGTAACCGGCTCAGGCACTTATCATGCCGACAGCCAGTCCGGTTTCAAGTAGTTGTTGGAGACGTAGTCATCCCTGTCCGTGTGCCAGACATCGCTTGACTCAAAGCACCAGTGCCAGGACAAAAGTCCTGGCACTGGTGATTGAGATTAGTCCCAGCGCTAGCGCCAGGAGTGTGGATATTCTTGACTTTGGCATCATTTGTCAACCATGACCATCACCGGCGGGGCGAGAGGGATGAAATTGGCCTTGTCAACGGCAGCGCATTGAGCGGCGGCTCTGGTGACGGCCTCGGCGCTTCTTGCCGGAGCATCGAACGCCACGAATGTCTCGTAGTCGTAAGTCCATGCGTTACCCTCGGAGAACTTCATGATTTTCTTGTAGATAGCCTCTCTGGACGGGGCGTTGAAACCTCCCGTGTTGTAGCGCATGATGCTGTTATCAGTCGGTCTATAGACTCCGTAAGGGTAGGTATAGCCACCTTCATAGACGCCAACCTTACCTGAATATCTTGAGTCGGAGATGAATTTTGACCAGAGGATGGTGTTCGGATCGGATGTCAGGTCCACATTCTCGTAAAATCCGTAGGCGAAACCTTTCCATTTCTTCAGTTCTGAGACCTTGTCATCAGGAATTCTGCCCATGGAGTCATAGAAGTATTCATCCGCCAGTTTGCCGAACCCATGGCCGCAGCCTTCGTGTCTGAGTGTCTGGGCGTACTCGTTTTCGTTGCGGCAGAGAGGAACGTAGCAGACAGCCTGATTGTTACTGTACATATGACAGGTTCCGGCGTATTTTGCTTTGTTGATGATCACGAATATGATTGTTTTTGTCAGATCCACGGACGGGATCGATGCCTTGACGAAACTGTTGACAAGATTGTTGTCTCCTCCTACGTACGTTCCCTGTTCAAACTGCGCCGAGAACTTGGTGTCACCACCTTCTTGTGCAATGATTCCATTCTTCGAGACTGAACCGATCCGGTAGATGTTGAACCTGTCCTTCGTGCTCCTGAACGGCTCCTCGGTGAAGAAAGCCTCCTTGCCAAGCTTGACGTACTTGTTGAAAAGATCCTGATCCTTGTCCGCGAACGCGTCTCCGACAAACACCACGTCGATTCCCTTGCCGACAGTCGCCGAATGAATCTTGGTCACCTGTCCGTCCTGACTGTAGTCAGATGATGTGTAGGTTTGGATTCCCTGCTTGACCGTCACCGTCAGAAATGAGTTGTTGACATTCTTGAATATGATTTCGCCGCTTCTTGAGGAAGAAGTTGTGTTCGCGCTGACCGTGAATGTGTACACGCCTGAGTTATCGGACTTTTTGCTGATCCATTCTGGCTGCGAGTCAATCGAATAGCTTATGTTCGCCGTCACTGTCATCGTGATGTCCTGCTCGTAGCCGTCAATATCGAACAGAGTCGGGGTGACTGTGAACACCTCGTCCTCACCGGGTTCGGTGCCTTTCACCACAATTTTTGTGGTTGATGGAATCTCTTTTTCAAAGAGTGCATCAATCTGCCCATCAAAGACGTACAGTGTCTCAAGTGGATTGCCTGAACAATAGAAATCAAACAGACTTGTCAACTCGGAAATGTCCATCTCTTTGATAAGGTTGTTATTTGCTTTCAATGTTTTGATTTCCGGACAGCAATTCATCGTAAGAGATGTGAGATTGTTGTCATTTACGTTCAAACTCTTCAGTTTTTTGTTATTACTGAGTTCAAGTTCGGAAATCTTGTTTTTCTCACAGTATAAATATTTTAGATCCGGATTGTTTCCGAGGTCAATCTTGACTATGCTGTTGCCGCTAATATTCAATGTAGTCAGCTTCTGATTATTTGTGACATCAATTGAAGTCAATTTGTTGTCGGAACATGTAATCCTTTCGAGTTCAAGGTTCTTGCTTACATCAATTGATTTGATCTGGTTATTGGTCAGATCGATATAATCAAGTTCTGGGTTGTTGCTTACATCAATTGATTTGATCTGGTTATTGGTCAGATCGATATATTCAAGTTCTGGGTTGTTGCTGACATCAATGGAGGAGAGTCTGTTGTTATAGGCCTCGAACTCTATTAATTCTGTGTTCTTGCTGACATCAAGGCTGTTCAGGTTATTGCCTGCACAGCGTAATTGCTCGATTTTAGGGTTGTTTGTCACATCCAGGGATGTAAGCTGGTTGAAACCGCAGTAAAGTATTGTCAAGTTCACGTTTTTTGACACATCCAGGGTTTTCAGTTTTCCCTCCGGGTCTTCCTCTGGTTCAAAAATACTCCACGGTCCTTCGCATCTTAGTTCTGTAAGATTGGCCATGTGCTCGATACCTGCCAGTGATTCGATGTCCTTGGTGCCGACTATTATTTTCGTGATGGCAAGCGCTTCCTCCTTGCTGATTTCACCGTCACCGTCAGTGTCGAAGTTGGCGACCAGATAAGCCTTGAAGTTAGCGTCCTCGAAGATGATGTTCTCCTTACTGTCAATCTTGCATTCGAAGGCCTCGATAGGGTAGAGTACCGAACGGTCAAGGGTTATGTCAGATTTGAGAGTCTTGACAACGTCTCCTTTGTCTGTGGCGATTGTGAGCGTGAAGCCGCCGGGATATATCTGCGCCGGAACCACAAAATGGAAATCGGTCGGCTGAGCGGACAGTTTCACGTCCGGACAATCAAGTTTTACGGATGGCTTGGAGTTGTCGTCCATCTCCAGTTGTGTCGAATTGACATTGATGACAGCCTTGCCAGAGGCTTTGACACCGGCATTGTTCGGGGTGAAAGTGATTGACTTGACTGTCGCGTCTCCAAACATAGGGACCTTCAGAACCGAGCACAGGTTTCTGAACGAAAATGTCTCGTCGCCGTAGATTCCGAGCATAGGATAGGCGCCGAGCGGGATGTTTCCGCTGACATATTCCTGAACTTCAGGCAGTCCTACTTCGATAGTCGCCCCAGTCCTGCTGATCCCGATTGACAAAGGATAGACGGCCACAAGATCTTCCGAGTTTCCATACCCCTCGAATACGCCTTTGTTGGTGTTCTCTCCGGATTTGAGGATGTAGCGACATGCTAAATCTCCGGAAAAGACCATTATCTGATCTCCGGATGACCAGACCGTCTTGTAGACTCCGTTCGCATCCGGACCGTTCAATGATGTTCTTGTGTCTGGCTGCACTATCACCGCGTTGATGGTGCGTGCCTCGGAGCCGCGCTCTTCTGTCTCATTGCAGGCTACAGAAACCGCCATCGATGACAGAACCAGGATATTCGTGAATATATTCAATAACTTCATTTTTCGGCTATGTTTAATTGGTTATTCCAAAGTGATCTTTCCGCCGGTGGTCGTGTCGTCGTTGCCGCCTGTGGTTGAACCGTCTATTATCTTGACTCCGTCAGGAATCTCCTTTTTTCTCAGACCATCCAGCTGACCTTTGAATATGTATAGTGTGGACAGCGGGTTATCATCGCAATACAGGTTCTTGAGATTCGTCAGCTTGGAAATGTCCAGAGTCTCAATTTTATTATCAGAGCAATTCAGGTCATTCAATGCAGTGTTATTGGAGACATCCAATGATTTGATTTGATTGCCGGAGCAGTCAAATGTCCTTAAACCAGTGTTTGCGTAGATGTCTAAGGACTTTAGATAGTTGCCACCACAGTATAACTTGTACAAACTGGTGATCGGAGGTATTGTCAATTCATCAAGACCGTTCCATTCGCAATCGAGGACCCTTAGTTCTGTGCATCGTCCGATATCAAGCGTTTCAAGGTGGTTTGATCCACAATCCAATTCTTTAATCTTGTTGCATTTGGAAACATCCAGCATGGTCATCTGGTTGGTATATGCAACCAATTCCTCAAGTTCAGTGTTGTGGGACAAATCCAATGTGTTCAGCTTGTTTACCCCACAATTAAGATAAACAAGAGACGTGTTGCGGGACAGATCGAGCTCTGACAATGTGTTCCATTCGCAATCCAAGGAGTCGAGCCCTTCGTTCCGTGTCACGTCCAGAGATGTAAGTTTGTTGTATCTAACACTGAGAACGGCCAGTGATTTGCTTAGCGGCAGAATTATTGTTTCCAGTTTATTGCTGTCACCGTTAATTCTGATCAGCGAGACGTTATTCCCCGCGTCAATGGTGGTAAGATTGTTATTCTCAAAAGACAATTCCGTGAGTTCAGTGTTGTTGCTGATGTCAATTCTGGTCAGGACATTGCACCCGACATCCAAGGACGTTAATTTCTTATTGTGAGTGACATCAATAGACGTGAGCAACCCGCTGGCATCTCCATTGTTGAATGTGCCACGGCATATGAGGGTCTCAAGATTGGTCATATATTCAATTCCAGAGACGGATGCGATGTCCTCGGTGCTGACATTGATGTCTTTGATCCCCAATGCCTCCATCTGACTGATCTCACCGTCTCTGTCTGTGTCGAAGTTGGCGACCAGATAAGCCTTGAAGTTCGCGTCCTCAAAGATGATCTTGTCCTTGCCCTGTGTAACCTTGATTGAGGCTGTGCACTTTCCGTCCGTGGTCTTGATCGTGATGGTCGCGGTGCGCTGCTTGCTCTCCGTGTTCTCCTCGACCTTGATTTTGACAGAATTCTTACCGGCGGCTCCCGATGAAGGTGAAATGGTGATCCAGTCCGCTGACGTTGTCGCCGACCAAGCCACGTTGGTGCTGAAACTCAGTGTGATTGACTGCTCCGCGCTTTCGACAGAAATACCGGAGGTGACGATGTCCTCGGTAAACTTGATTTCAGGCGTGATCTCCGGTTCGTTCTCTGTTCCGGTCCCGCCACAGCCAGCGATAAGTGTGGCGATGGCGACAGCCTGGAGGAAAGTGAGTAATTTTCTCATCATGGTCTTGAATGCTAATTTATTGATTGCTATTGATCATCAGGCTAAACGGAATGACCGTGATTATTTCGAGTTCATTGGTGGATTGCTCATAACACGCATTTTCGCAAAAATAGTTATATTTTTCAATTTTCCAATTTTTCAACTGATTTTGAATCATCGCGTGAATATTCAAAGATAGTTTGTATCTTTATCACCGAAAAAAACAACACATTATTTATATTTAATATGAATTTCAAAGCTATTTTGGTATCATTTGTGGTTATTACCGCAACTCTTCTTCCATCCGCGGCCAAGGATGCGACCTATAAAGTCACATCCCCGGACGGACACCTCACAGCCACGGTCTCCATCGGAAAGACAGTTTCTTACTCGGTGGCGAGGGACGCCGTCAGCCTCATCGAACCGTCAGAGATTTCCATGACCCTGTCCGGCGGCATCGTGTTCGGAGAGAATGACAAGGTCCGCAAAGTGAGGAAGGCAAGTGTGGACCAGACTCTTCCTGCCATTGCCTACAAGAAGGCTGTGGTCCGCGACAATTACAATGAGATCTCCATCATATTCAAAGAGTTCACGCTGACGTTCCGCGCCTATGACGAAGGTGTGGCCTACCGTTTCACAAGTTCTTTGAAGAATGATTCAAAGGTTTTGGCGGAGAAGGCGCAGTTCAATTTCGCCAAGGATTGGGATGCGTACGTCCCCTATGTGAAACAGCACACCGAAACCCTTGAGAACCAGTATTGGAACTCCTTTGAGAACACTTATTCCATCCATGCCCTGTCGCAGTGGAACAAGGAGAGGCTTGCGTTTCTTCCGATCGCGGTGTCTGCGGAAGGTGGAATGAAGGTTCTGATCACTGAGTCTGATCTGGTTGACTATCCTGGAATGTACCTTTACAACGAAGGTGACGCGACAACTCTTTCAGGACGTTTCGCTCCGTACCCAAAGACTGTCGAGCAGGGCGGACATAATATGCTTCAGGGCATTGTCAAGGAGCGTGAGGAATATCTTGCCGCCTGCACAGCTGCTGAATCCTTCCCTTGGAGGATTATAATGGTGTCAACGAATGATGCCGATCTGGCTGTTAATGATATGGTCTGGAAGCTTGGCAAGCCGGCCGATCCATCGCAGGATTTCAGCTGGGTGAAGCCTGGAAAAGTCGCTTGGGACTGGTGGAACGCTTGGAACCTCTACGGGGTGGACTTCCGCGCCGGCATCAACAACGACACCTACAAGTACTACATCGACTTCGCTCAGAAGAACGGCATCGAATATGTCATTCTCGATGAAGGCTGGGCTGTCAACAAGAAAGCCGATCTGATGCAGATCATCCCTGAGATCGATCTCCCGATGCTTTGTGAATATGCCAAAGCGCACAACGTAGGCCTCATCCTTTGGGCCGGCTACTATGCTTTCGACAGGGATATGGAGAACGTCTGCAAGCATTACTCCGAGATGGGAATCAAGGGCTTCAAGGTAGATTTTATGGATCGTGACGACCAATATATGGTTGATTTCTTCAGGCGCGCCGCCGCCACCGCCGCCAAGTACGGACTCTTGGTTGATTTCCACGGGGCATTCAAGCCGGTCGGACTCAACCGCACCTATCCAAATGTCATCAATTATGAAGGAGTTTTCGGTTTGGAACAGATGAAGTGGAGCAAGTCCGACGTGGATCAGGTGACCTACGATGTCACCGTACCTTTCATCAGAATGGCCGCCGGCCCGATGGACTACACTCAGGGTGCGATGCGCAACGCCATTCAGAAGAACTATCATCCTGTGAATTCCGAGGCGATGAGCCAGGGTACCCGCTGTCACCAGCTCGCTGAATATGTCGTCTTCGACTCTCCTTTGAATATGCTGTGTGACTCTCCGTCCAACTATATGGCCGAGCCGGAGTGCACGAAGTACATCGCGGACTGTCCGACAGTCTGGGATGAGAGTGTGGCCGTGAACGGAGTCCTCGGACGTTTCATCACCCTTGCCCGCCGCAGCGGCGATGTCTGGTACGTCGGTTCTCTCAACGATTGGAAAGCCCGTGACCTCACCTTGGATCTCGGTTTCCTCGGAGAAGGCGACTGGACAATGGAGATATTCCGCGACGGCATCAACGCCGACCGCGCCGCCCGCGACTACAAGCGTGAACTCGTTTCGGTTCCCGCTGACCGCAAAGTCAAGATCCACATGGCTCCAGGCGGCGGATGGACAGCCCGTATAACAAAGAAGTAGAGATATTCACAATCCTTATTTGGGATAAAACTTCAGGCGTCCGCTCTGGTTACAGGGCGGGCGTTATTTTTACATATTCACGCTTCTGAAGATCTTTTTTACTTTCCCAAAGCGTAATAGTCCATGAATTACGCTCTTCGGAATCGTTAATATTGTTATCTTCGTGTTTTCTTAGGTAAGAGCGTCTTAGAGAAATGTCTGACACGATGACACGGGAGCAGCGGCATTACTGCATGTCGCGGATCAGGGGAAAGGACACACGGCCGGAGATGGTCGTGCGGAGGTGGCTGCACTCGGAAGGGTTCAGATATTCGTTGCATTCCAGAAGGCTGCCGGGATGTCCGGACATCGTGCTGAGGAGGTACCATACTGTGATATTCATAAACGGGTGTTTCTGGCACGGGCATCCAGGATGCGACAAGTTCAGGATGCCTCGGTCGAATGTGGAGTTCTGGCAGGAGAAGATCCGGCGGAACAAGGAGAGGGACGCGCAGGAAGTGGCGGCTCTTGAGGCGTTGGGATGGAATGTGATTGTGGTTTGGGAGTGTGAGCTGTCCAGGCGGGCCAGAGATTTGACACTGCGAAATTTGGTGGATGCGGTGAGACGGAATATCGAGCCGGAGTCAATTCATCCTATTCCATTGTCTGTGCGGAAACTATCCTTGAAGGAATAGGTTGCAAACGGGAATATTATTGCGTATATTCACGGAAATATTCAATGAATATGAAGTCTTTAAAGATGCCGCGTCAGTTGACGCTCTGTATTTTCATCTTTTCGTCGGTCGGGAATCTCGCCGGCAAATTCGTTGGCGGACATATTCTTGCGATGTGCACCAAGCCTTTGATCGTGCCGTCGCTGGCGTTGTTTTGTTGGCTGCTTTTGAAGGAGAATGATGTCCGTGGGCGCAAGGTCGCCACTTTAATGCTGGCTATGGCGTTCGGTGCGCTTGGGGATGTCTTGCTTATGTTCAGCGATCAGGGCTTTTTTCTTGCGGGGCTGTTCGCGTTTCTCATAGGACACCTGTTCTATTTATGCACAATTCCATATCCTGACAAGAATGGACATAAAAGAATATTCAGCTTTGTCATTCTTGCGCTGTTGATCACCATTATGAGCATAGCCTCTCAATTATTTGCTGTGAAAGGCTTTATGGGAATGTGCGTCACGGCTTATGCCTGCGTTTTCGCTTTTGTCATCCACGCCGGAATAATGGCCGCGATTGAAACTAAAAGCCGTCTTTACGTTGTGACCGTCATCGGTTATGTCCTTTTTGTCATATCTGACACGATTCTGGCGACAGGTGTCTTTACTGATCTAAAAGTTCCGATGCGTGGTTTCTGGGTAATGCTGACGTATATTCTCGCCCAGTTCCTCATCGCCGTTTCGCTGACCAAGGAGGAAATCCGGAAACATCTTATGATAAATCCGTCCACAAATTGATAATTATTCCGAAATTTATTAATTTTGCATCGCAAAACACGGAGGATTGTCCGAGTGGTTTATGGTGCTTGTCTCGAAAACAAGTCGGCTGAAAGGCCCCACAGGTTCGAATCCTGTATCCTCCGCTTTCACTGATTAATAATAAGTTATGTCTATCAAGAAATTGTCCGATGCCGCCGCGATGATGGTTGTCGCGGCTATGGTTGGTTGCTCACCGAACGACACGACTGTTAATATCGCCTTGAACAAGGCTGCATACGCTTCGTCTTCTTATGATTATAACCTTACGGCACAGCTGGTCACGGATGGGGGTGTGGCGGCTTCAGAGCCGGCTTGGCTGAAAGTCTGCACGGCTGAGGGGGAACTGCCACGGCGCGAGAAGGAATGGACGCTGGACGCGGGACCATATTCAAGCAACAGGTTGGAAGGTGCGTCTGATTTCATTGAATATGAATGGAGTGCCCAGAAGTTTTCAGCTGCCTGCGTGCGTGTCCGGGGATATGTGGTTTATGAGGAACCTGCGAAAGGGTGGTCGATTTCTTGTCTTGCTGGGGACTCGAAGGTCGGAATGAGACAGGTCGGATTCATCGGAAATTCCGGACTGCCGGGAAACAAGCGTTATCCGGAGGTCATCACTGACCCGAACAAGCAGACTGAGACGATCACATGCCCTGTCCGTGAGTTGGATTTGGAAATACCTTTGAATGACGCTGTTGATTTCAATCATTTCAAGATTGAGTTCAATATGGAAGGGGCTCTTTTTTGGGTGGTATATGCTGTGGATTTCTCAACGGAACCATCATTCGGGAAGAGTTCTGACACCGGGCCTTATGATTCAAAAGAGTCCCGTGGTTTCAATGTTCTGCCATCCGAAGTCTACTCAAGCGCATGGATGAGTGCTGACGACAAACCGCAGTGGGTCTATGTTGATCTTGGTTCTAAAAAGAGATTCAATGAATTACGCCTTCATTGGATCCATAAGGCTAAAAATGGTAGTGTTGAGATCTCGGACGACGCGGAGAACTGGAAAAAGGTCGCAGATCTTCCACAGACAGATTCGCTGACATATTCATTCAAAGCGGTAGGTAACGCCCGTTATGTCCGTCTTTCGATGGAAGGCGCTGATGAGAGCGGCCATTTCGCATTGGGCGAGATGGAAGTCTTTGGACCTCAGGCGAAAGAAGATACCAAACCTGAATGGCGACTTCAACGTGCTTCCGCTGTCGCCGGGAGCGGAGAGGCTGTCTCCACCAATGAATATGACGATTCGTCCTGGCTGCCTGCTGTCGTGCCGGGAACAGTTCTTTACAGCTATATAGCCGCCGGGGCAGTTCCGGATCCGGGAATCGCTGACAATAACCTTCAGATTTCGGAGTCGTATTTCAATTCTGATTTCTGGTACAGATGGACACCAAGTTCTGTCGCTGGGCTTGTCGAAGCGACAAAGCGTCAGGAAGGAGAGCGGCTTTTCCTATCCTTTGACGGAATCAATTGGAAAGCCGAAGTTTATCTAAACGGGAGTTATGTCGGAAACATTGCGGGAGCGTTCAAGCGCGCAAGTTTCGACATCACGGATCTGATTCAAAACGAGAACAATGTCATAGCCGTGCACATCATAAAGCCAGCCCACTTTGCCGCTGTCAAGGAAAAGAACGCAGAGAGTCCTGACTTCAATGGAGGTCAGCTTGGTGCTGATAACCCGACGTTCCACGCCACGGTAGGCTGGGATTGGATGCCGACAGTCAGAGGCCGTGATATGGGAATCTGGAACGATGTCCGGATAGAAAAAGTTGAGGCTGTAAGATTAAGCGATCCGCTTGTCCAAAGCAAAGTGACAGACGGCCTTGCCTCGATGACATTCTCTGTGAAAGTCGAGGACATCTCTTCCAAGGACATCAGCGGAATCTTGCGCGGTTCTGTCGGAAATATTGAATTCGCGAAGCCTGTCTCATTGAAGGCAGGGGAGAGCGGCGCGGTCATATTCACACCGGAGGAATATTCACAACTGAAAGATCAGAAGATCGACCTTTGGTGGCCGAATGGCTATGGTGAGCCGACGCTTCACGAAGCCTCGTTCTCCTTCATACCTGACGGTGCGGCCGAGGCGATGACCTCAATCAAATGGCAGGCGGGCATCAGGGAATTCACATACAGCGATGTGATGAGCGACCTGAAAATGTTCATCAACGGCCGCCGCTTCTTCCCAAAAGGCGGCAACTGGGGCTTCAGTGAATATAATCTCCGCTACCGTGCTGAGGAATATGACACCGCGGCGCGTATGCACATGGATATGAACCTGAATATGATCCGTAACTGGGTTGGCCAGACAGGCGACGAGGAGTTCTACGATGCCTGCGACAAGTATGGAATCGTGGTTTGGCAGGACTTCTGGCTTGCGAATCCGGCTGACGGTCCTGATCCGGATGACAATGAGATGTTCCTTGACAATGCCAGGGATTATGTCAGCCTTATCCGCAAGCATCCAAGCATCGGACTATACTGCGGACGTAACGAGGGCTATCCTCCGGCTGTTTTGAACGCTGGCCTGATTGAGACCGTCAACACCCTGCATTCCGACATCGTCTATATTCCAAGTTCGGCTGATGATGGAGTAAGCGGCCACGGCCCGTACCGTGCGGTCGAGCCTTCGTTCTACTTCGAGAACCCGACCTCCAAGTTTCACAGCGAGAGGGGAATGCCTGCGATTATGGAATATGAGAGCCTGTCTCGGATGCTTACTTCAGACCATCTTTGGCCAACGAACGATGTCTGGGGACAGCACGATTTCACCCGCACCGGCGCTCAGGGTGACACCGCATTTGTCGGAATGGTCAGAAGGCGTTTCGGTGAGCAGGCTATGGAATCCGCCGAGACTTTCGCGAAATATGCCCAGTGGGTCAACTATGACGGCTACCGTGCGATGTACGAGGCCAACAATGTTGGACACAAGGGACTTCTGATCTGGATGTCTCACAGCGCCTGGCCAAGCCTTGCCTGGCAGACCTACGACTATTGGTTCCGTCCTACAGCCGCCTGTGCCGCCGTGAAGAAAGCCTGTGAGCCTCTGCACATTCAGATGAATCCAGCCACATGTCAGATTGAGGTGGTTAACGCCAGCTGTGGTGATCAGAAAAACCTTACCGCCAGCGTTTCCGTAGTCAATCCGAATGGTGAGGAAGTATATTCAAAAACAGCTCAAGTAAGTCCCGCGGAAGACACGACGACTCAGGTTATTGATATCGCTGACGTACCGGACGGCCTCTGCATCGTGACCCTCAAACTGACCTCCGCTGACGGGAAAGTCCTTTCGCAGAACCAATATTTCCGTAATTTCCGCTCAGGCAAAGACACCGGCAACTATCAATCTCTTGTAGGAACCAAGTGGCTGGACAACACCCTGCTCAAGTTTGATTGACAACCGGGATTTTCGTTTTTTTCATACCGCACTGAGCGGAAAATGTTGCTTCACGCAACCGAACTATTTAGATTTGCATAGTCCGCTTGGTGGCCTGATGCGAAGTTGTCAATGTAACTTCAGTCTCCAACCTTGACGTCAGCCATAACAAAGTAGTGGTCGCTCGGCAGGATGCCATTGACCCCTTCTGTGATCATGCGGCAGTGAACCGGCTTGACCTTGCCGTGCAGGTAGATGAAATCGATGCGGGTGTTCTTCTTGGTGTACTTCTCGCCTTTGAACCCGTGAAAGGAGAAACGGTCCGGGAATCCCATCCATTCGTAGGCGTCTTTCCATCCTGCCACGTGCAGCGTCTGGGCCGCGCCGTCAGAGATGCTTGAATTGAAATCTCCACAGATGATCTGCGGAAAATCATCAGCATATTGCCCGGCTTCCTCGGCAAGCATCCTGGCCTGTTCCCGTCTTGCATTGTCTGACTTGTGGTCAAGGTGGGTGTCGATTATACGGAACTCCTCACCGGTTTTCTTGTCACGGAGTCTTAGGTAGTTACAATGCCTTGCACGAGTTGTTCCCCATGAGACAGTACCTCCGATGAGAGGTTCTTCAGACAGCCAGTAACAACCTGCGCCGAGCATCTCGTACTTGGATGTCAAGAAGAAGATCACGTTCTTTCCAATGAAATGGTAGCCCTCCGTAAACGGGTCCATTTCAGGACCGGCGAATCCGAACGAGGTGTAGCCTTTCAACTCTTTCTTCATGTACTCATTAGAGTCATAGATGACCTCCTGCAAGCAGATGATGTCGGGTTTCTGGGCCAATATGACGTCCCGGCAGACCTCACGTCTTTCTTCCCAGGTGCAGCCCGGCTTCTTGGCGTCTTCCGGCAGCCCGGTTATGCGGATGTTGCATGTCATTATCCTGTGCGTGCCTTTTTCCTTAGGGTCACGGCTGAGACCTTTCCCGGCGGCCATTGCCGGAGTGATGCTCACGGCAGCGAGAAACGCAATCAGGATTACGGTCTTGTTTTTCAATATATTCATAAGAGAACGAATGTTGGTTGAACGGTCATATTCATTAGTCCCTGAGGTAGGCTCCGGTTTCTTTGAGCTCCTTGCGCACTTCGGCCACATTGACCTTGGCGACAGGCACGCCTTCCGACAAGGCGATCCTTGCAGCCCTTCCGGCAGCCTCACCCATTGCCATGCACGTGGACATCACTCTGGCCGAGGCCATCGCCTCGTGAGTCATGGAGGCGCACCGTCCGGCTACGAGCAGGTTTCCGACCTTTTCCGGAACCAGCATGCGGTATGGCAGATCGTAGCAGTCTGGGCACCACATCATCGTGCAGTCATCTCCGTGGCTGTGATGAATGTCCACAGGATAACTTCCAACTCCTATCGCGTCCTCGAACTTGTGGCAGTTCAGGATGTCGTCCGCAGTCAGGACATATTCTCCCTTGATGACACGGCTTTCGCGGATACCCATGAACGGAGCCACCCTGTCTCTCCACGCGTTCTCGAATCCTGGTATGAAATCCCTGAGGTATCTTTCCACCTCATCATTCTGGAAGCGGGCCTTGATTTCCCCTTCGGTGTAGCTTTCTGGATTGGTTGGGTCCACGCCGCAGACTCTGGACATATTCACCCAGATCTCATCATCGGCAAGACCTGTGATGAGGATTGTCCTTGCCACTGGGATCTCATAGCCCTTCTCTCTGGCCTCGTTGATCTTCTTCCTGAAACCGACCACAATGAACGGACCGTCCTTGAACTGCTCGGTCGGCATCACATCCATGTCGAATTCCTCCGAATGGTTCACGATAGCGTCCCTGAGCTCAGGCATATTGACCCCTCTCATGGAGAACATCAATGTCGGCGGCTGCATGCCTCCGTCAGCGTCGCCCTTGTGGCATTCCACTCCGGCCTTGAACGCGACATCAGCGTCTCCGGTGCAGTCAATGACTGTTTTCGCCATGATCACCTCACGGCCTTCCTTGCTTTCTATGAAGACACCCTTGACATCATCTCCCTCCTTGATTACTCCAGAGCAGAACACGTACATCAGGATTTTCACCCCGACTTCCTCCAGCATGGCCAAAGCCTCGTCCTTTACGGCTTCCGGGTCGATGATCGTGAGGCTGACGTGGTTCTTGCACGGTTTGTGTTCAGAAGCCTTGCCCTTGGCTCTGAGTCTGCTGATGAGCATCTGAGGCAGGCCTTCGATGACTTGATTGCCTTTCCGGCCGAGAAATCCGAGGATCGGCAGACCGAGGGTCAGGTTGCCTCCGACATAGCCACGGCTTTCGATGAGCATCACTTTAAGACCTTTGCCGGCAGCGGCGCGTGCGGCCATGATGCCCGAAGGTCCACCTCCGACAACGAGAATGTCCACATTGTCTCTTATCGGAATCTCCCTCGCCGGCTCGGTGTAAGTTCTTTTTGTTTCCATTGTTATTTGATTTTAAACATTCTTCACGTACAGTCCCGGACGTTCAGGCCGCACCATCTTCCACAGTACAACAGAGGCAATGAGGTGAAGCACACCCATCACGGCGAACAGAATATTTCCCATAGACGAGAGCAACGAGCCCACGAAGACATTGAATATGGCTCCTCCGACGGCTCCGGCTCCAGCGGTGATGCCGACCACGCTTGCCACGTTTCTTACAGGGAACGCCTCCGCGACCACCACGCAGATGGTGTAGAGCCAGCTTGAGCACATCACGGCGATCACACTGAATATTCCAACGACCATCCAAGCCCGTGCCCCGAACGCTATGGACTCGCATCCGCTCACGAGCGGTGTAAGCGCGCATATCGGTGCAACAAAGGATATTCCTATCATCATTATTTTTCTTGCCTTGAGAGCTGGAATCCCTTTCTTGACGAGATGGTCGGAGAATATGGATGATAATATTCCTCCGATCGCGCTGAAGAAGAACGGTACACCACCCATGTACTGGATCATGTCCAAAGTGGCCTGCTGGCTAAGCCCTTGGGCTTCACCCATGCTCCTCAGATAACCCGGCAGCCAGAAACAGCAGAAATACCATACCGGGTCGCTTATAAGCCTTATCAGTAGGATCCCCCAAAGTGAGCGGGTTTTCCATAGGCCTGTCCATGTGAACGCCGATGACCCCTCAATGGATTTTTGTGAGCTGTCGGCGTCCTCTTCCGCATCCATTGTCCTTGCGAGAACATCCTTGTCAGGATTACGATATACAAACGCCCAGACAACGGCGATGACAAGTCCGATTCCTCCGGCAAGGATGAACACCTCATGCCATGGCAGTATCCTCGCCATCCAAGCGATCACAAGAGGCGCGATGACTGTTCCCAAGGCTCCACCTGCTGTACACAGGCTGTTGGCGGTCGCTCTGTGACGTTTCTCGAACCATACTGTAACCGCGACGATCTGACCGGCTATGATGGTCGGTTCGGCAAGTCCGAGGATGCCTCTGAATGTGGCGAAAAGCACAGCGTTTGTGGACAGACCGCCTCCGATGCATGCCAAGGACCACACGACTATTCCGACAGAAATCACCGGCTTGGGACCGAATTTATCCACGAGGATTCCAGAGATAGGATACATTATCGCGTAGCAGATCAGGAACACGTTCACTATCCATGCGTACTGAATATCTCCGATGCCGAAATATTCCAGAATTTCCGGTTTCAATATTGACAACAGCTGGCGGTCAAGGTAGTTGCAGATGATCGCTACGAAGAGAGTGGCGACAATGAATATTCGCCGTTTCCCGGAAGAATGATTCTCCATTTATTTTAATTTGCTTAGTTCCAAGTATTTTTTGTAGCGGCTCTCCAAAAGATCATGTCTTTCAGGAGATGGGGAATAGGTGTGCGCCGATGGTGGGCACAATGCTTTTTGGGCAGTCGGAACATCCGGGTACAAACCTGCGACAACAGAGGCGTTGACCGCCGCTCCCAGAGCACAGGACTGCTTGCAGTCAAGCACTTCGATCTTTTTCATGTTGGCGTCGGCCATGAGTTGCATGATGAAAGGGGACTTGAACGCGATGCCGCCAATCGCGACAAGACGTTCGATGAATACTCCGTTGTTGATCAGATGGTCAATAGCGGCTTTCGCGCCGAACGCCGCTGATTCGGCAAGTGCGTAATAGATTTCCGCGGGGGATGTCCCTAACGTCAATCCGGTGATGGTGCAGGTCAGTGAACTGTCAGGGGCAGGAGAACGCCTTCCATTGAGATAACCTGTGGAGATGGGACTGGATGCGCTGATTCTCAATTTTCCGGCTTCTTCTGAAAGTTTCTGAAGAATATTGTCCTTCTGGTTCGTATGGTTGCATTCCAACGCCCATCCGAGGATTCGCTTCAGCCATGCGAAGATATCCCCGAACGCGGACATCCCGACTTCATACCCAGTCATTTCCGGAAGGATTGATCCGTCCACTTGCCCGAATATCCCCTCGATGACATGAGGATTCTTTGGCGTGATAGCCATGAAGCAGGCTGAAGTGCCGAGATTCATGGCCATTGTCCCTAATGTTATTCCTGCCCCTACGGCACCGGAGTGAGAATCAATATTCCCTATACCTATAAGTACATCACGGGAAAGTCCAAGTTTGTCCGCCCACTCCGCTGTTATCCTGCCGGCCTCCTTGTCGCAGCCATATACCTTGTCTGGCATATTCCTAAGAATAGGCACAAGCTTGCCGTCAATACCATTGAAGAATTCTTCAGGGGGATATCCGCCCCATTCTTCCGCCCACATCCTCTTCGCTCCGGCGGCACACAATCCCACTCTCATCTTTGTGATGTCATCCACACCTGTCAGAACCGCGGGAATCCAGTCGCACAGTTCAATGGCTGTAGATGCTTCATTCTGAAGCTCAGGTGAATGACGGAGCACTCTGAGGACTTTCGCCCAGAAACATTCCGCTGAATAATGTCCTCCCGAATGGCGGCTGTATCCCTTGCCGGATAACCTGTCGGCATTATTGATCTCCGCTGCCTCGTGTTCCGCCGTGTGGTCTTTCCAAAGGACGAACATCGCGTCTGGATTCTCTTTATACTTTTCTGACAGAGAGAGAGGCTTGCAGTGTCTGTCCACAAGACATGGGGTGCTGCCTGTGGTGTCCACGGAAATGCAGCGTACAGCTTCAGGGGCCGGACAATGCGAAACGACATCGGTCAGCACTTTTTCAAGGCCTTCGAGATAGTCGAGAGGGCTTTGGCGGAACATCGCCTTTGTCTTGTCCGTATAAAGTCCCTTGGCCCATCTTGAGTAGTGGGACTCAGCTGAGTGGATATATTCCCCAGTGAGGGCATTGACAAGCAATGCCCTCACCGAGTCTGAGCCGAAATCGACCCCTATTGTGTAAGAAATCTGTCTGTTCATTACCGTATTGATACGGGAGGAGCCTTTAAGATTAAAGTGTGGTCAAGTGGAAGTTGCGCCAGAGAACCTTGATGTTGTTGCCGTCGTGGATCTGGAGCATGATGCGGCCGGACTTGGAACCGATCAACTCATCGTTTATGTCAACCATAGGCTCGCCGTTCAGCCAAGTCTTGACGTTGTCACCTTCGACACGCAGACGAAGAGTGTTCCATTCTCCTTCCTTAAGAATATCCTCTTTCTCGTCCGGAATCTGAACCAACCAGCCACGGCCGTATGACTCGTAGATTCCGGCTGTGTCCTGTCCCTTAGGAGCGACCTCGCACTGCCATCCGTTCACGATGTTGTTTTGGTAGCCACCCTCCACAAATGAATGGAAGAACAGACCGGAATTGCCGTTCGAGCACTGCTTGAACTCGACTGTCAGATCAAAATCCTTGTAATATTCACGGGTTCCGAGATAGCCGTAGCGGAGATCCTCTCCGTTCTCAGTCACGAGATTGCCTTCCTCGTCAACACCTGTGCGCATGCTTCCGAACAACTCCCATCCGTGAAGATCCTTTCCGTTGAAGAGTTCGACCTCCTGACCGGCCTTGTGAGGCAGTTCCTTGATCTTGATATTCCTGAATGAAGCGGGATCGCCGTGGTCCTGGAGGCAGATCACACCCTCGTGGGCGAGACCATATTCGGTTGCGTTGCCCCATTTGCCGCTGGCCTTCTTCTCGAACCAGTCGTCTGTCCAGGCCTCGAACTCAAGAATCTTCTCTCCGTTCAGCCAATGCTCCACATGACCGTTGTCAAAGACAATCTTTGAGTTGTTCCATTCACCTTGAGGATTGACTTTCATCTTGCTTGAGTCAGGAAGATGCATTGCGTAGTCAACGCCAAGCTTCTGCCATTCCTCAAGTTTCGCCGGAGCGTTAACCTCTTCCCAACCCTCGTTGTCAATGAGCTGATATTCAGGGCCTGTGACGTAAGGCACCTTGAATTTCGGATTCTCGACAACGTGGTAAAGCATTCCGCTGTTGCCTCCGTGGGTGAGTTTCCAGTCCCAGGACAGTTCGAAATTCTCGTACTTCTTGTCCGTGACGATGTAGCCGGACTCATCGGCTCCGTTGCCGGAAGCCTGGATGCAGCCGTCCACAACTTTCCAGCCGTTGGTCAGAGAGTCACCATTGTAGTCGCGCCAGCCGTCAAGGTTCTCACCATTGAACAACAGTACCCAACCGTCAGCCTTTTCAGCGGATGTGAGGGTGTTCTGCTTCTGTGCGCATGATGTCATTGACACCGCGATGCCTGCGATCGCCAATCCATAAATGATCTTTTTCATTATGCAGTGATTAAAATTATAGTCTTGTGCTATTGTCATTGATAATGATTACAAAAATATGGAAATATAAAGATATTACAAAGATGATTGGTCACAAAATGAGATTCCGAAATAATAATTGACACTTGTTGGCATGATGGGTCACGTGCTATTTTTGATGTAAACATGAAGTTTTTTATGAAAAAATGCGTATAATAGCACCGTATATAAAAAAAATGAACTGTTATGAAAAAGAATCTGAGAAGATTTGTAGGGGGCACTTTGCTCCTGATTGCCACGGCTTGTGGCAAGAACAACACTGATCCTGATCCGACACCCGATCCTGAGCCTGGGGTTGACCCGACGCCGGAGATTGTCGTCAGAGACCTCAGCGCGAATGGCACATCCAACTGCTATATTATCCTGCAGACAGGTGCTTGTTCTTTTGATGCCACCGTCAAAGGGAACGGAGCCGCTACAGAAGGCCTTGATGCTCCTGAAAAGATGTCACCTGATTCCGCGGCTCTAGTTTGGGAAACCAGCAAGGGAATGATCACGGATGTGAAACTAAAGGATGGGACAATCTCTTTCAAAGCCGGTGATGTCAACGGTAACGCATTGATCGCCGCCTATTCCGCTGACAAGAGAGTCATCTGGAGTTGGCACATCTGGTTCCCGGAAGAGAATGTGAAAACTGTTACGGCCAAGAGCGGCTACGAGGTGATGAATATGAACCTCGGCGCAATGACCTCCACTTTCGGTTCTGCTCCTGACGTGAAGCCTTACGGTCTGTTGTACCAATGGGGACGCAAGGATCCGTTCCCGTCAGCTCCGAGTCTTACCGGGAATGAAAAGACCCAACCGGTTCCCGTGTATGGTCCTGATGGCGCGGAGGTGAAGATCACATATTCACTTTGGAGTTCGGTTGAGAACAACACCATTGAATATTCAATAGCCAATCCTACTAAATGTCTTTCGAACTATGCCCAGTACAACACAAGCAGGGATTGGCTGAAGGCCTCCGACAGCAATGACGCATTGTGGGGCAATCCTAAAGGGGGCGAGAGAAATTCTGACAACAATTACGTCAACAAAGGCTCCAAGTCTTTCTATGACCCTTGCCCTGTAGGCTATCGTGTCCCGCCGGCAGATGTGTTCAGGACATTCACGACCACAGGTGGATATACTCAAGATCCATCTTCTTTTGATGTGGTGGACGTGAACGGTGACGGAGTGATCGACACCAGAGACTACAACTATGGATGGTCTTTCAATATGAAGGAAGGCTCTCTGTTTTTCCCTGCCGCAGCCCGCTACGACGGCTCCTACGCCATGCTTATGGGTTCCAAGAGCGGACTTTGGGGATCCTATTGGGGAAACTCTCCTGCCAAATCCTATGGAGCGACCACAGGTTTCGGATTCTGTGTGCTCGCGTTCATGAACGAGGCCGCCGGCACATCCGTCTCAGCCACCGCTTCCGCCGGACGCGCCGACGCCTATTCGGTACGCTGCGTCAAAGAGTAGAGACGTCAGGAAATCCTGGCGGAAAACTGCTCTACATCGGTGATGCCGAAGACAAAGACCTGTATGTTGATACAGCTGGTCTGGAGGCGTTGAAACTTCCCATCACCGAACATTCAAAGCTCCCTGATATCGTTATCAGTGACGAGAAACGTGGCTGGCTATTCCTCATTGAGGTGGTAACTTCTCACGGACCGGTTTCCGCAAAGCGTGTTGTTGAGTTGGAAGAGTTTACTAAGGATTGCCCTTATGGAATCGTATATGTGACAGCCTTCCCGAATGCGAAAGAATTCAAGAAACACGTGGATGATATTGCATGGGAGACTGAAGTATGGCTTTCCGACACACCGGATCATATGATTCATTTCAACGGTGACCGGTTTATCGGCCCGAGGAAATAAATTGTTTTTCGATAATATGTCTAAGCGGCTTGAGTTTTTTCCAAAAAGCCGCCTTCTGTTTATCTCTCTCTTCTATGATTGAGTCATCCTCCTCATCATGATAATTTACGAATTATATTTGTATGGATTGCAGCAAGATTGCAAAATTATCACGCAATAATGCGATGTCACTACTTGCATTAATCTGAGGCTGTTATAAACTGCCATTTAAAGAAGATTTTTTTGATTGTCTTATTAATCGCTGATGGCTGTTTCATGTCCTAAGCTATTAGAAATAGCAGAGTCTTACCCAAGCATGACAATTGATACCAAAAGCTAGAATCGTTCGGCGGGAGTCTTCGGCGGGTGCGTTTTACAAAAGACGTTCAGCCCAAATGGCTTTTGAAGGCGGTGGGACTATGAATATGTTGAAAAAGTATAGGGTAAGATCGAGAGTTTTTCAGCATATTCTTTAATTGACGGCGTTCTATGCCCTTTCACCCTGAACGTGTTTTGTAAGATTTAAGATTCAGGTGCTGGTCATGTTGCCTGAATGTGCCGCCGGTCAGCGTTAGATCACTGCCGCTCATCGTCGCCGCGGCTGGCCGCTTGGATAGGGGCCTCAGAATAAAAATGCCTCTCGGGTGACTGAGAGGCGGATTTTTGTGGAGCATAGGAGGATCGAACTCCTGACCTCAAGATTGCGAACCTTGCGCTCTACCAGCTGAGCTAATACCCCGTTGGGACTGCAAAGATACAAAAAACTTCATTTATACAATGAATTTCATTCGAGAATATTGCGCAAAACAATTATTGATTGTGACAACGGATGTCCTGCGTGCGATTCAAAGTGGAGGATGGTTACCGTGTGGAGGCAATGAATTCCTTATACTTGATGAAATCATCCGGAAGCGGCATGTCATAGACCTTGCTTCTGAGGAATGCTCCGTAATCCTTGATGTCTGAATATTTCGACTGCTCCTCCACGGTCAGAGTCTCTCCGACGCCGACTCTGATCCTTCTGTACCTCTTGTTGACAAGCTCGTGCGGAAGCTGCATCAGGCGCACCCGCCAGTCTATCAGACCCAGGTTGTAGAACCAGAGTGAATTGTGGTCAAAAAACCGGATAGGGACAATCGGAACATTGGCTTTCCGGATAAGCCTCAGAACCGCTTCCTGCCACTCTCTGTCCTTGATTTTCATCTCTTTAAGGCTGAGATCCGAGACCGCTCCTGAAGGGAAGAATCCCACCGGTTCACCATCGTGAAGCCTTTCCAGAACCTCACGGACTCCCTGGATGTTCTTGGCTGTTATTCCCTTGTTCAAGTTGTTCTTCGGATTGACAACGATGAGACTTGGGCGCAGCGCTTCGACAAGGGCGAGGAATTCGGTCACCATCACCTTGAAACCAGGCCTGATGTGTCCGATAAGGTCAATGAGAATGACACCGTCCATACCTCCGTAGGGATGGTTGCTGACCGTGATGAACGGCCCGTCGGGCAAATTCGCAAGCCTTTGTGAGCCTCCCAGCTGGTAGTTGACCCCAAGCTTGTCCAGGAGTGCGCCCGCGAAATCCGCCCCTTGATATTCATCAATCGTGTCGTAAATGTCGGACAGTGTCTTGATGGACAGGACTTTTCTTAGGAAACCTGCGACAGTGTTGCCGATTTTTCCCTTGAAAACCGGCGCAAGTTGCTCAATCTGTTCTACTGGAAGAAGAGGCATTATTTGTCTTCCCTCTTAGGCATCGGATCCATCTTGGCGTAACCCTTTGCGTCACTGATGATTGTCACCAGATAAATGATCACAAGCAAGGCCAGGATCACAAGACCTGCCACGTCAAGCGCCCTGAGGTCGATGTCCTTGCCGAATATGCTGACCACTGTGCTGAACTCCCTGAGCGGCTCTATGAATATAAAGAGAGATGTCAAGATAATGGCGATCACTCTGAACTCAGTAGGTCCAAGTTTGGCGTAGGTGAGCCTGAACTCGCTCTTGAGGTGGGCGTTCACGCTGACGTTGACAGTTAGGCAAAGATAGACCACGAATATCATCAGCGCCAGATCCAGCCGCATGAGTGATGACAGTCCGAGGCCGATGAACATGAACGCCTCGTTGATGCAGTCCACGGTGTGGTCGAGATAGTAGCCGTAGATCGGTCTCTGGGTCTTGCGGACTCTGGCAAGAGTGCCGTCAAGGGAGTCGCCGTACCAGTTGACTACGAAGCCGAAGCAGCTGAGCCAAAGGAAGTTGACGTTCACGCTGCAGAGGATGTACCCGGCGCCGATCATGATCGCGCCAAGCGTGCCGATGAATGTCAGTGTGTCCGATACGACCCATTTCGGCTGCCTCTCGGCCAGCCAGACAAGGGCCTTCTTCTCGACCCCGTTCAGGATGGAGGTCTGTATTCTTTCCGCTTTCTTGTCTGCCATATTAATTATGTGTTAGATGTTTTTGACGTAAATCCTGGCTCTCTTGTGGAGGTGATGCTCGAATTTGCCCCAGAGATTCTGGACATTATGGTTCTCCTCAAGCTCACGGGTGCTCTCGACGTATTTGATACCGTTCTTGTGCATCCCGCGGCCGATCTTGGAGATGATCATCGCATTGACACCCTTGTCCTTATATTCATTGGAGATGGCTATCAGCAAGGCGTCGATCGTGTCGTTGTGACGCAACGCCCTGAGAATATGGATGAAACCGAACGGGAACATATGCCCTTTGGCTTTCTGCAAAGCCTTTGACAGTGATGGAAGGGTGATTCCGAATCCGACCACCTTGTCGGTCTCGTCAACGATGACAGAGACGTAGTCCAGATTGAGGTTCGGGAAGAACTGGTCCTTGAGATCCTCGCACTGGGCAGGGGAGAGCTCCGAGAATCCGTGCAAGACAGAGTAACATTCGTTCATCACACGGAATATTCCGTCGGCATATTTGTGGAGCAGCTCATTCTTGTTCTTGTAGTCGCCTTCCTTGAGATTGTAGCGCTCACCGATCATTTCGGCGAAGTGGAAATAACGGTCAAGATTGTCCGGAACAGTGATCTTATATTCCACGAAATCAGTCTCTTTCGAGAATCCTTCTTTCAGGAGCATCGGCTCGTAGTAGGGAGCGTTGTACTTTCCGTAGGCGGTGGGAAGTTGGTCGAAACCTTCGACAAGAACTCCGGAGATGTCAAACTCAAGGAAACCGACAGGGCCTTCAATGATCTCCATTCCTTTTTCCTTGCCATATTCCTTCACCCTTTCCATCAGGGCGTGTACCACCTCCTGTGATTCGATGAAGTCTATCCAGCAGAAACGGCAGATCTTCTTGTCAACCTTTTTGTTGTACTTATAGTTTATGATGCCGGCGACTCTGCCGACAATCTTGCCGTTTTCATCGTATGCCAGCCAATATTTCCCTTCGCAGACCTCAAAGGCCCGGTTTTTGCCCGGAGTGAGGGTGTCCATTTCCATCGACTCAATCTGAGGAACGTAGTATTCGTTGTCCGCATACAACTCGTTCGGGAACCGGACGAAACGCCTCAGATCCTGTCTGCTGATCACTTCCTTGGTTGTAATAGCCATTGTTCTTTTACTTTACAATCCGCTAAGGTAGTAAAAAATCATAAAATATTCTATTATCGAATATACAAAATAGTCCCGCCATTTGTGGGTGACGGGACTTATTTATCTTATTAATAAATATTAAAACATTTCTACAAAATAGTAAGAAGCTGTTTTGAATTGTTTGTTTGAAGGTTTGAGAGTGAAAAACTTCAGTT